>Ga0181516_10000034_pt1 | contig 140143 bp, 127 predicted proteins | sample PEATcosm2014_Bin_25_FD_121104 | JGI IMG/M metagenome (GOLD analysis project Ga0181516, IMG submission 121104) | Peatland microbial communities from MTU Mesocosm Facility, Houghton, MI, USA - PEATcosm2014_Bin01_10_metaG | ecosystem: Environmental > Terrestrial > Soil > Wetlands > Peat | place...
AGATGATGGCGGCGATCATAGATCGAGGTGCAGGTCCGGCCGCAGGAACCGCAGACCGCCTTTTTTCCCCCGACGGACCATGGTCACGATTCGGTCGTGCTCGTCGGAAGGGTGTGGGCGCACTCGAGCCAAGGGCCGAAACCCGGGGTACTTGTAGGCGTCCTTGAAGTGTTGGAAATCGTCTCGGAACTGGCTGTCTGGCATCGTGCCAAATCTGAACAACATTCAATTGCCTGCAAAGGCCCGCTACATCAGGCTGACAGCCAAATAGACCCCTTCAATTCACCCACACTTTTCCCGGAAGAGCCAAATTTCATGAGGTACCTCTTTGCCGCGTCCAATGGGGGAAAGAATGGAGATGGAAGGAATCTAGATTCCTTGCCCGCTCATTCTTCCTCCATCGCCTCTACTTCGCATCCGCCTGGTAGAGGAGTTCTTGGTTCAGGGATTTGTCCATGGGGCGGCGGGTGAGCCGGAGCAAGAACGCGTTGATGACGGAGACGTCAAATTTTCCTCGAAATCTGGGTGCACCGGTCGAGTCCCGACCGTATTGTAGGAAGAGTCTGCGAGGGCATCCTTCCTGAACTGCGCCGCTCAGGTCTCCATTTGTAGAAACCGTGCGCAACCCGGTTTTCCCGGATGTCCCTCTGGTGGGCCCAAGGAGGAGATATGCAACGCTCGACCGATGTCTTGACCCACCTGCTCTTGGGGATGATCGTCGTCGTGCCCGCCTCGCAGGTTGCCGCAAAGACACCGATCGACTATTTCCAACCAACTCCCATCGTCAGCCCGCTGACATCGAACGCCTGGGGGGCGCAGGCGGTGCTGCCTCGCGACGTCGACAACGGAATCGAAGACAAGACGAACAAGACTTGGTCCTACTGGGATGGCAAGATCATCCAAGGGCCGGATGGCAAGTACAACCTGTTCTGTAGCCGCTGGCCGCAGCAAAATGGTCACAGCGGGTGGAAAGGCTCTTCGGCTATCCACGCCGTGAGCGACAACATCCTGGGCCCCTACGTGGACAAGGGACTGCTCTGGCCCATCAACCAATCTGGAAAAGGCCACAATGTGACCGCTCTCGTCATGCCGGATGGTCGCTACGCCGTCCTGGTCAGCGAAACCAGGCCCGCCGACGTATTCATCTCCAGTTCCATGGACGGCCCGTGGGTGTACCAGGGCTCGATGCAGATCGACAGCAACGGGTACAAAGTGACCGGGTTGCACTCGAACCTGAGCTTCATCGTCCGACCCGACGGCAGCTATCTCGCCATCACCCGGCACGGTTTCATCATGCTCAGCACCACAGGCATCATGGGCCCTTACAAGGTTCAGGGGAACAGCATCTATCCTCAAATCCCCGGTCTGAACAATTCGAATGCCGAAGATCCCGTCATCTGGTACAGCGGCGGGAAGTACCACGTCACCGTCAACTGGTGGGACGCCCGCCAAGCGCGCAGTTTGATTTCGCCGGACGGCATCAAGAACTGGACCGACCAGGGACTGGCCTACGCACCGACCTCCAACATCGTCCGCTACACCGACGGTACCGTCAACCACTGGTACAAGATGGAGCGCCCTGGCGTGGTGATCGACAAGAATGGACACGTGTCGCATTTCACCTTCGCCGTGGTGGACACGGTGAAGGAGGTCGACTTCGGCAACGACAACCACAACAGCAAGGTGATCGTGGTCCCGTTCGACGGGGTCGCCTTCGACAAAGACAACGCAGGGACCAATGCCATCCTGGACGGGACTCGGGGCCAAGGGTCGAGTCGGACTTCGATCGTGATGCATCACGGTGTCTACTCCCTCGAGTATTCCGCCAGCCCGACAGGTGAGGCCGAGTTCGTCCTCTACTCGACGGACGGAAACGAGGTGGCCCGAAAGAACGCGATGATCATGTCGGGCGAAGGTTCGCTGGCCTGGGCAGAGTTGGGCGCGCTGCCCAAAGGGGTGTACTTCACGTGGGCGAAGTTCAACCACTCCGCGGTGGCCGGGAGCAAATTCGTCAAGTTCTAAATCCTGGTCCAACCGCGAGCGCTGCATTGAAACCCAACGACCGGGGAGCAAGGCATTGGACATGGACGCATTCGTGAAGAGGCTTTGGGCGCTGTGGATCGCTCTTCCGGCAACGATGCTGAATTACTGGATTGTGGGAAGCCGTCTGCCGGCGCGGATCGCCATGCACTACGACGCCAGCGGGCAAGCCGTGAGTTGGGCTACGCCGCAGGAAGCTCGGGCGTTCGCCTTGAAGGTCCTCGTGTTCGTGCTGGTGGTGGTCACGGGCGTCGGGTATCTCGTGGCCAATTCGAGGCCGGATCGCGCCCGACCCGCGCTGGTCGTCCTCTATGTCGCCGTGTGCCTGGTCTGGGCACTTCTGAACGGGTTCGTTTGGTTCAATTTGGGATAGCGGCACCGAATTGGCGGTGACATTCGCTCCAGCGAAGTGGAGGGTGGCCCGGATCCCGAAGTTTGGGAGCTCAGCGACCGGGAGATCGCCCACCAGCGCCTCTATTTGACATCCGCATGGTAGAGGAGTTCCCGGTTCAGTGAGTTGTCCATGGGGCGGCGGGTGAGCCGGAGCAAGGATGCGTTTCGCTCTTCCGATGTGGCCCCTTGAGCCCGTAGCTTGAGCGTTTCCGCTTGGAATTGCAATTGGCTCCGTTGGAGTTCCAACGCCTTCAAGCGGTCGGTGCTGGTCACATCGCTTCTGCGGGAAAAGGCGGTTTCCGAAGCGTCCGGCTCGGCGATCGGGTGGGGAGCGTACACGGCGACCTGCTCCTTGAGGATCTGCGGCTCGAGTTCGGCAAGGTCGGCATTGACCTTCTGGAACTGCCGCTGGAAGGGCGCGGGATCGCCATGCGCCCAGTTCCGGCAGTCATCATGGAAATCCGTCCACAAAAGGCGCAGATATTCATCCATGTAATGGGTAGCGACGTTGTTCTCCTCCCGAGACAGGAGGAATTCATTCAGCGACATCCACCGCCATTCGCTTCGAACACCCTGGGCGAATTCTCCATCCATGGCTGAAGGGGAACCGACGATCGTGTAGCCGGGCGAGCGCAACGAGACGGGCGTGCCAAAGTGCTGGTAGCGCGTGGTCTCCGAGGACGCTTTCATGTCCGCAAGGATCCAGCCCCTTGGGTTCTCCATCACCACCAGCGAATTCTCGAACTTATCGAGATCACCGCCAGCAGTATCCCAAGGTACGGATGGCACGATGTCCATGGGGTTGGCCACTCGGAAGGCTGGAAAGCTCGCCGCCTTGGAATAGTGCTCCACGAAATCGCGGCACCCCACGCGCGGGCTTCCGAAGGTGTACAGCATCACCGGCCTTGTGGTGGTTTGGCGTATCCATGCGGCACAGAGTGTCGCCAAAGCGCCACCGAGGCTGTGCCCACACACGATGACGTTTTTCGACTTGTCGCAGTTGGACAGGAACTCGGTGAGTTTGGAGACAACCGGCGCAAACGCATCACAAAATCCCGAGTGGACCGTGCCAGGCCCGAACGGAAACGGGATTGAGGTTGCGGAGAAGTTCGTCAACCAGTCCCGGACATCATATGGGTCCGTTCCACGAAACACGATATAGATGTTCTCCGGATCCTGGAAGGAAAATCCTTGGGTATCGACAATAGTAAGGCCGCCCGGGGCATATTCGAAAAACTCCAAATTCGAAATGGGATTTGCTTCAGAGGAGCTGCGGAAAATGTACGGGAGATATGGATCTCTCTTGCCAACCAGCACTTTTTCTTGGATAAATTTCAGTACATCAGAGTGGCGATTCCAATAAGCAATTTGACATAGAATAACTAGATTGAGTGCCGTGGTTTTCGAATAATAGGGAGAAGAATAACAATCTATAGAGCCGGGCAACCCTCGTTGCAACACGACGGTTTTCTGTCCAGTCATTACTCTGTATTTCAATTCCGCATCTTTCTTATGAAAAGTGTATCGCTTACATATGGCAATGAGAAGGGTGCTCCAAAGAAGTGCAACTCCTCCGAATCTGTCAAAAGAAACCGCGCAGAATGGTGCAAAAAATCTTCATGGCTGGGGCGGAGGCTATCAACATCTAATACTCCTGGGAAAGGTTTGTCCGCTGTATCTGCTGAAAATGAGAAGGATTTATGGCTTGCTAAACTTTCGAGTTCTACGGATCGAAAGCGATAGGGGCACATTGATCGGTGAATCCATTGAAGGGGAACAGCCACGAAATTGTGCGCCTTGTTCAGCCGGAATGTCTCGCTATTCTGGAGCGGCCACCCACAAAGCCCCATGTCCGCACAACACGATTCAAAGCTGGTCGTCACCACATATCCGCTGTCGTCCAAAAAATCTTCGGCTTTGATGTAGAGGGTATCTGCCCAAGGTCCTTGATCCACATGATGGACTGTAGGCCAACGGAGACCCAATTCTATGGCAATCCACGCGATTAAGACCATAACGCATAGGATAATGGTCCCCCCAACGCCAGCCGAAATTCCCAGTGCCCATTTAACCCAACGCGATGCCATGGGACCACACTTTCTCTTCAATGTCGTTCATGAATCGTCGTCCGCGTCTTCCAAGGTATCCAAGTGGTAAACCCCCGCCTTTGGGGTCCCGAAGGGGAGCTTTCCGTTCGAGTCCGTCTTCATCTTCTCGAACTTGCCCGGACTCGTTTCCACTTCCACCTCCGTGTCCGGAAGTGGATTCCCCTCCCGGTCCACCAGCACCCACGAGCAACCGATCACGACCTCCAGCTTCGCAGACGCGGTTGCGGCATTTTCGCAAACGGCCAGGAAGGTCACCCCCGTGAGTTCCCCAACGCGGCCCTCCAACAAGGCTTCCAACCGGGATTCCTCCAGCGTCCATGTCGTCTTGCCCTTGTTCCCCTGCACGGTGGAGGTCAGGCTCGCGAACCAGACCTTCTCCTTCGCGTTGATCTCGGCGGTGAGGTGGAAGACCAGTTCCGTTCCGTCCTCGATCCCGTCGCAGTCCACGGAGAGGTCCACCGGTTTTCCCAAATCCACCTTGGAAGCACTCCACTTGGCGTTGGCCAGGGACAGAATCTGCACCTCGTAGCTTCCGGCTGCCGCATACCCCTCGTGTCGGATCTTGCCCTGCGGCGTGGTCGCCCCGGGGAGCATCGCGCCATGCGGGTCCTTGAGTTTGTACACCATCCCCGAAAGGGGTTTCTTCCTCTTGTCCTGCACCAGGACGTCCACGAAATGGTTCTGCGTCTGGGTGGTCTGGTACGGTGGCGGGGCCATGGCCGCGATGGACTTTGCGCCTTTCATGGCTGTGGACTTGGCTGCGGATGCCGATGCCGCAGGTCCCGCCTGCGAACCGCTCCCCGCCTCGCCGATCAACACCGTCATGCAGCCCAGCACCACCGTGGACGGCGGGCCCACGCAGACCGCCATGTCGCCCATGCGCGCGGCGGGCTTCTTCCCGATGAACACGCCGGTGCTGCCCAGCGTGATGGGACCACCCACGTGTGGGATTGGTGGCGTGGCGGGAGTCATCATGGGGCACACGTGCATGTCGCCCAAGGTGGCCGCGGGCATCCCTCCGATCAGCACGGTGGCCACGCCGGGCCCGGTGATGGTCCCGCCGTGGGCGGTCATGTCGGTCAGGCGAGCGGCTGGTTTTCCGGGCATGGGGGGCGCTCCGATGCAGAGTCCAAGGGGATTGTCGTGGCTGAAAACTGTGTTCACTCCCCCAAGAATTTCAACAGGTTTCTACGTGATCCTCCCTTCCCTCTATATTTCCCCGATGCGCCATTGGACCACAGGATCGATCGACGAATTCATCCCCCAACCGACGGACCTCCTGCTGATACTGGGAACCGGGCAGCCCTCGGGACTCCTGGTCGGAGAGGGCACCGAGAGCTTCGACGAGGCGGTACGCGCCTCCTTGGCGGTCCAGACTTCGGGGGACCTGAAGGGTGGCGAATGGGTGGATGTTTCCGGTCGTCGCGCCTGGGTCCAGAAGATCGCGGAGAAGCCGGGATTGGACGCCGACGAGCGCCTGAGATCGGCGGTATCCGAGGGATTCAAGGCCGCATCTTCGCGCAAGTGCGAACGCGTGGTCTTCTTGGCCGACGCCTTGCCGACCCCCCAGCTCGCGGTGGTCCTGGAGGGGTGGTGGTTGTCCAGCTACCGTTTCGAATCCTGGAAATCCAAGCCCTCGGCCCCACATCCGGTCTTCCACATCGTCCGGGCGAACGCCGACTCCGCGGGTGCGGACGTGCTGGGCGACACCGCCCGGGTGCTGGACGCCACCGACTGGGTGCGCGACCAGGTGAACACGCCCGGATCCTCCCTGACCCCGCGGATCTTCCAGGAACGCATTGGACAAGTTCTGTCCGACGCCGGAATCGCCTGGAACGCCCGGGGCCGGGTGGAGCTGGAGGAGCAGGGCTACCAGGGTCTGGTGACCGTGGGCAAGGGCTCCGACAACGAACCTTTCCTGGGCGTCGCGCGCTATTCTCCCGAGAACGCGAAACCGGGGATCCACCTGGTGCTGGTTGGAAAAGGCGTGACCTTCGACACCGGAGGCATCTCCATCAAGCCCGCCGACCACATGTGGGAAATGAAGAACGACATGGCCGGTGCCGCCACGGCCATCGGGGCGTTGGCGGCCATCGCCGGATCGGGCATTCCCCTGACCGTTTCCGCGGTGGTCTGCCTCGCGGAAAACCGGCCCGGCAACGGATCGGTCCTTCCCGGCGACATCTTCCGCGCCAAGAACGGGAAGTCCGTGATGGTGGACAACACCGACGCCGAAGGCCGATTGATCCTCACCGACGGGCTTTGGGAGGCCGGAGCCCTGGGGGCCACGCACGTGGTGGACCTCGCGACCCTGACGGGCGCCGTGATCCGCGCCCTGGGAAGTTCCATCGCGGGTGTCCTCTCCGACGACGAGGCGTGGGGCGATTCCATCTGCCGCACCGGACGGACGCAGGGCGAGAAGTTCTGGCCCTTGCCGCTGGAAGAGGAATACCGCTCCAAGCTCGACGACCCGGTCGCCGACATGCGCAACTCCGGCGGTGCCGAGGCGGGCGCCATCACCGCGGGATTGTTCCTCAAGGAGTTCGCGCCGGAAGGGGCCAAGTGGGCCCACATGGACATCGCGGGCACGGCCTTCACCACCAAGGCCTGGAAGTACCTGCCCGAGGGCGCCACCGCCTTCGGGCTGCGCACGCTGGTGGAGCTGGCCCGGACCTTGGCCCGAGGCTAGCTCCGTGAAGAGGACTTCCGCCGAGCCGGATTTTGTCTGTCCGCACTGCGGCGAGGAGCTGCCGGGCGGATCCAAGAGCTGCCCGGAATGCGGGTCCGACGAGCGCACCGGTTGGAGCGAGGACACCTACCTGGACGGCATCTCCCTGCCCGGCGGGGACGACGAGGACGAGGATGACCCGGCTCCCGCGAACGGAGTCCTGGGGCCTGGCAAGTGGGTGTGGGTGGCGGTGGCCTTGGGGCTACTCGCCCTCGCTGTGGGCCTCCGGCTCGTCGCCTTGCGTTAAACTCCGGAGTCCATGCGACGCTGGGTCGAATCCACCGGTCTGGATGTTGAACTTGGTTCATCGAATCCAATCCGCTCGAAGCCTATTCGCTGGCGCAGTTGGACCTGCCAGGATAGTTTACCGGAGGTCGCAGGATCCGCGGCACCAAGGAGTTGCCATGTCTCTACAGAAAACATCCACCCTCGCCTCGCTGATGATGGCCGCCACCGTCTTGGCGAAGGTGCCGGGAGGCGGCTCCACCGGCGCCGATGTCACCGTGCGCGACAATGGAGCCACGGTGGTGCTGGACAACGGCATCGTGGCCCTGACCGTGACCAAGGCGAGCGCAACCATCACTTCGCTGACCTACGGCGGAATGAACTTGTTCTCCGGGGGCTACGACGGCGGGCAGCTGTACTGGAGTTGGAACCAGCCCAACTACCAGAACCCAGCCAACTGCACCTATTCCTTGGTATCGGACCCCAAGGCGGACAGCGGCAACCGCGCGGAGATCATGTTGCACATGAAGTGGTCCGGGACTGCGGCCACCGCCGCCATGGACGTGGACATCCACTACGCGCTCCTTCGCGGCAATTCCGGATTCTACGCAGCCGGGGTTTTGTCGCATCCGTCCAGCTACCCCGACAATCCCGGAGGCGAATGGCGCATGGCCTCCTACCCAGGATCCACGTTCGACTGGCTGAGCGTGGACGCCAAGCGCAGCAAGCTCATGTGCTCCTTGGCGGATTGGACCTCCGGAGTGGCGGTCCCGGGCGCTCCCAAGGAGGTCGAGCTGTTGACCCAGGGCGTCTACAAGGGCCAGTTCGAGTGCAAGTACAGCTACAGCGCCGACCTTGGCGAGGAAAACGTCTGGGGTTGGAGTTCGACCACCAAGGGCATCGGACTCTGGGTGACCCGTCCGAGCTTGGAGTACTACAACGGCGGACCCAAGAAGCGGGAGCTGATGTGCCATGCGAGCCCCATCCTCCTGAACATGCTGGGCGGCCAGCACTACGGGATGGGCAATGCCGACAACGTGGCCGCCGGCGAGACATTCCGGAAGATTTTCGGACCCTTCCTGATCTACGTGAACCAGGTCCCCTCGGGCACCGCCAACGCGCCGCAGGCACTGTTCGCCGACGCGACCGCCCAGGCCCTGGCGGAACAAGCCGCATGGCCCTATCCCTGGTTCAGGGACACCGGATACGTTCAGGCCGCGGGCCGGGGTACCGTCTCGGGAACCTTGGCCATCAACGACCCAGGCGCTCCGAACGCATCTCCCGCCGGAATGTGGATCGGATTGGCTCCGGACAACGGAACCGATTTCCAGTTCCAGGCCAAGACGTACCAGTTCTGGGCGAAGACGGGAACGAACGGGGGTTTTTCGATCCCCAACGTGATCCCCGGGACCTACGCCCTCTACGCCTTCGGATCCGGTGCTCCGGGCACCTTCAAGAAGTCCGCGGTCACGGTTCAGGCTGGTCAAGATCTGAATTTGGGAACGGTGTCGTGGAAGCCCCCGCGAACGGCCGCGACCCTTTGGGAGATCGGGACACCCGACCGGGACTCCCACGAGTTGCTGGATGGCGACTCCCTGTACGCCTATTGGCCGACCTCGTACATCAACTACCCCAAGCACTTTCCAAACGGCATCACCTACACGGTTGGCAAGGACGACTGGTCCAAGACTTGGAACTGGGATATGATGAACGACAGCGCCTCCGGATGGGCGCCCTTCCCCGCCTGGAACGTGGACTTCACCCTCCCCAAGGCGCCCACCGCAACAACCCAGGCGCGGTTCTACCTGGCCCTGGCCTCCAGCTATTCGGCCCATTTGACCGCGAGCGTCAACGGCACCCAGATCGCGAGCTTCACGCCGGGAAATCCATCGGACGCGGTCGTTCGGCTGGGCAGCCACGGCGCCTTTTGGGACACTTCCATCGTGTTCGGCGCGAGCCTCTTGAAGGCCGGTGCGAATACGCTTTCCATCGCCCAGACGAAGACCGGCGAGGGTGCCACGGTGGCCTGGGACTACCTGCGGCTGGAGGCGGACGGAACGGGAATCACCACCGGGATCGCCCCCCGGACGGGTGCACGAAGCGTCAGCCTGCGCGGTTCGGTCCTGGAGGGAGATGGACTCCACGATCTGGTATTGATCGGTCCCTCGGGAAGGGTCCTCGGACACACCGCCGCGGGCGGAACCCTAAATCTTTCCGCCCTGCCCCGGGGAACCTACTTCGCGCGGTGCGCGGGGGAAACCCTCCCGCTGGCCTGGACGCGGTAGGGGAGCCGATAGGACAGTTCATGTCCGATGCGGAGCCGCCCCCGCGGACGTAAGGAACCCGTAAGGAATGTCGAGGAGGTCTCCACCACCGGGAGGCCTCCTTGTACCATAGGTCTCCGCATGGAAGATCCGAATTTCGGAGACCGGACACGATGATCCTCTTGATCCTGCTCCAAGGGCTCTCCTCAACCGGGGGACACTCCGATACTCTCGACCTTTCCGCATACCTGGACCTTTGGAAGAAGGGAAGTCCCGACCTGCGGATGTCCGAACTGGCGATCTCGGGCGCAAGGGGCGACGCCAGCTCCCTGAGGGCGAGCGCGGGATGGTCGCTGTCGGGGACGTTCGGCTACGCACCAAGGGAAATTCCGATCCCCGCATCCGACATCTCGGACAAGATGTACACCGCGAGCCTGTCGGACAACGGAGCCATTTGGGATGCGATCACTTTCCAGAGATCGCGTCGGGCGGGCCAGGGCGAAGCGGGGATCCGGGCGACCGGCTGGGCCGCGGTCGACGCCGGGCGCCTTTCGCGTGGCAACGCGATCCTCGCCTGGGTGCAGGCGGTGGCGGCGCGACGGGACCGGGAATTCGCGGAGATGACGGATTCCGCCAACGCGAACACGGAACGCCTCGTGGAGCTACGCCGCCGCGACGGGGCGGCGTGCGATGCGGATCTGCTGCGCGCGCGCACCGCGCGCCTGGAGTCCGACCAGTCGCTTTCCCAGTCGTACCAGGCGGAAACCGCATCCCTGGAGGAACTCCGGGTCTTGGCCGGACTCGACTCCGCGGTGGCAGTCCCCGACACCATGCAGACTCCCAGGCCATACCTGCCGGAGGACACCACCTTGCGCGGTTTGCTTGGTTTCGCCCGCGACCACCGCCCCGATCTTCTCGCAGCCGAGGCCGTCGTCCAACAAGACCGCTTCGCGGTTTCCAGCGCCCGCGACCAGTGGATGCCTTCCGTGCAGTTGACCGGAGGAGTCCAGCAGATGGGCGACGGCCCCCTGGCGGTGCAGCCCCGGACTTGGACCATCACCGCGACGCTGGGACTTCCCGGTTGGGACCACGCGACCGGGGTTTCGGCACGGGCGACGGCCAACCTCCGGACCCAGGAGATCGCGCTGGGGCGCCAGCGCGCGCAGGTGGACGCGGACGTGCGATCCGGCTGGATGGCATGGCGCCGCGCCGTGGACAGGAACCGTCGTTCCGGAGGGGATCTCCTGCCGTCGGCGAAACGGGCCCGCGACCTGGTGGCGCTCCAGTACGCGAAGGGCACCGCGACCCTCCTGGACCTCCTGGACGCGGACAGGGCCCTGGTCGCCGCGAGGTCGGAATCCGTCCAGTCGGAAGTGGATCTGTGGACCGCGTCGGTGCAGCTCGAACAGGCACTGGGAAAGGAAACGCCATGAAGATCGCATCGCGTCTGGCCGCCTTGGCCCTGGTCCTGGCATTCGCGGGCTGCCACCACGAGGAGACCGCCGATCCGGTTCCTCCCGACGGGGAGGCCTGGGTGAAGGTTTCCCAATTCGAGGGCGCCGGGATGGATACCGCACGGGCGGAGCTGGGCGAGGTCGGAGGGATCGTCCGGGCCTGGGGACGGCTGACCTTCGACGAGACCCGGGTCGCCCACGTCTCCAGTCCCGTGAGCGGTCGCGTGGTGGAGCTCCTGGCAGGCCAGGGAACACGGGTGGGCGCCGGACAGCCGTTGGCCAGGATCGAAAGCCCCGACCTGGATCAGGCACTCTCCGACGAACGGAAGGCGCAGGCGACCTTCGATGCCGCCCAGCGCGACCTGGAGAGGCAGAAGGACCTTTCCGGCCACGGAGCCGAGAGCATCCACGACCTCGAGCAGGCCCTGGCCGCGGAAGAGAACGCGGAGGCGGAACTCGACCGCGCAAGACAGCGGACCCGCCTGCTGTCGGCGTCGCCCGGCGCGGTGGGCCAGCCGTACCTCCTGCGCAGTCCCATCGACGGCGTGGTGCTCGCGTGCATGGCGAATCCCGGGACGGAGCTCTCCGGACAGTACGGGTCCGGCGGCCCGGAACTCTACACCGTGGGCGATCCTCGGGGGCTCGTGCTCGCGGTCGACGTCCCCGAGACGGACATGGGGCGGCTCCGGTCGGGGGAACGCGTGGAGGCCGATTTCTCCTCGACTCCCGGCGATCCGACGACGGGAACCGTCACTTGGGTGTCTCCGGTGGTGGATACCTCGACCCGATCCGTCCGCGTCCGCTGCCGCTTGGATTCGATCCCGGCGCGCCTGCGTCCCGAGCAGGAGGCGCAAGTCTCCATCGCCGTGCAGGGAAGACGGGTCCTGTCCGTTCCGAGGACGGCCGTCGTGCGCATGGGAGGACAGACATTCGTCTGGACCCTCGAAGGCCGCACGAGCGACGGTTCGTTCCGCTTCCTGAGGCGCGTCGTGGAGGTCGACGACGACGCGGGAGGACCGCTCGTGGAGATCCGCGGAGGCATTCTCCGCGGCGCGGTGGTGGTCTCGCGCGGGGCGATCCTGGCGGGTGCCTGATGAGATCCCTGGTCCGCTTCGCCCTGGAAAATCCACTGGTCGTGGTGGCGGCCGTCCTTTTCTGGATCGTCGCCGGGATCCTCAGCTGGCACGCACTGGACATCGAGGCCTATCCGAATCCCGTTCCGCCCCTGGTGGAGGTGATCGTCCAACCCGCCGGCTGGAGCGCGGAAGAGGTGGAACGGCAGGTCACGGTGCCGCTGGAGATCGGTCTCGCCGGCATGTCCGGTCTGGACCACATCCGTTCGCAGAGCTTGTTCGGCCTGTCCGACGTGAAATGCTATTTCAAGTGGGGAAGCACCTACGAAGCCTCCCGCCAGGAAGTCCTGAACCGGCTGGGGCTGGTGGGCCTTCCCGCGGGATTTTCCCCGCAGATCTCGCCGTGGAACGCGATCGGGGAGGTCTACCGCTACGTGGTGACAGGGAAGGACTACACCCTGGAGCAGAAAAAGACGGCGGAGGACTGGATCCTGGAGCCCCAATTCCGGCAAGTGCCGGGAGTCGCCGACGTCACCGGTTTTGGCGGACTCACACGCCAGTACCAGGTGGAGGTGGATCCCGTGCGCCTAGCGGCGAGAGGAGCGACCTTGAACCAGGTTTCGCAGGCCCTCACCGCCTCCAACGTCAACGTGGGAGGGGACCGGCTGGATTTCGGCGAACAGAGCTACACCGTGCGCGGCATCGGTCTTCTCCAGGGCCTGGACGACATCCGCGCCACCACCGTGGCCAGCCGCCGCGGGGCGCCGGTGCGCGTGGCGGACGTCGCCGACGTGCGGATCGGAAGCGCTCCCCGCCAGGGGATGGTCGGGAAGGACTCGTCGCCGGACATCGTCCAGGGGATCGTGCTGATGAAGTACGGCGGCTCCACCCTGAAGACCCTGGCCGCGATCCGTGACAGGATCCGTCACATCCGGGACTCCCGTCTCCTGCCCCCCGGGATGGACATCTCCACCTACTACGACCGCGGCGACCTGGTGAAGACGACGACCCGCACCGTGGTGGAGAACCTCCTCCTGGGCATGGGTCTGGTGACGCTGGTCCTCTTCGCATTCCTCGGAAGCGGCAAGGCGAGCCTGATCGCGGCCGTCAACATCCCCCTCGCCCTGCTGGCGTCGTTCTTCGGGATGGTGCTCACCAGGACTCCGGCCAACCTCATCTCCCTGGGCGCGGTGGACTTCGGGATCGTGGTGGATTCCACCGTGATCGTGGTGGAGAGCGTCATGCGCCACCTCGACCACGGAGGAGCGCAGGCAACCGTGAAGGAGCGGATCCTCGCGGCGGCGAGCGAAGTGGGACGGCCCCTGGCCTTCTCCACGGCCATCCTGGGGATGGCGTTCATCCCGCTGTTCACCTTGGACGGTGTGGAGGGGGTCATCTTCAATCCCATGGCCCGCACCTACGCCTTCGCCATCGGCAGCGCGGTCCTCCTCTCGCTCACCCTCACGCCGGTCCTCGCGGGACGGGTCTTCCGATCCCGGGAACCCGGGGTGCACGCGCACGGTTTCCTGGCGCGAATCCTGGAGCGCCTCTATTTCCCCATCCTCCGGTGGTCGGTCCGCCGTCCCGGCCTCGCGCTTTCGACCGTGGCGCTCCCCCTCGCCCTCTCCCTGGGCCTGTTCCCGCTCCTGGGGATGGAATTCATGCCGCATCTGGAGGAGGGGAACCTCTGGATCCGCGCCAGCCTGCCGCGCAGCATTTCGCTCTCCGAAAGCGCCCGGTACGCCTCGCGCATCCGCGGGATCGTCGGCCGGCGGTCCGAGGTCACCACGACGGTGTCGCAGACGGGACGTCCCGACGACGGCACCGACGTGTCGGGATTCGACGACATCGAGATCTACGCCCCGCTCAAGCCGCAGGGGGAATGGCCGAGGGACCTGACCAAGGACCAGTTGACCGACGAGCTGTCCAGGGAGCTGCGCGATTCGCTTCCCGGGGTGGACTTCAATTTCAGCCAGATGATCGGCGACAACGTCGAGGAGGCGATGTCCGGCGTGAAGGGCGAGAATTCCGTGAAGGTCATCGGACCGGACCTCGCCGAGGACGAGAAGGCCGCGGACACGATCTCGGATCTCCTGGGCAAGGTGGAGGGGGTCCGCGACGTCGCCGCCTACCCTTCGTCGGGGCAGCCTTCGATGCGCATCGAGATCGATCGCGCCCGCTGCGCGGCGCACGGCCTGAACACCGGGGATGTGGCGGCGGTGATCCAAGCCGCGATCGGGGGGCAGGTCGCGACCCAGGTCTTCGAGGGGGAGAAGCGCTTCGACCTGGTGGTTCGCTGGAAGGAGGGCGACCGGTCCTCGGTCGATGCCATCCGCCGCATCCCGGTGGCGGCACCCGACGGCACCTCGATCCCGCTCGGCGACCTGGCCGAGATCCGGATGGTCGACAGCCCGTCCGTGATCTACCGGGAAGACGGCTCGCGCTACACGCCGGTGAAGTTCTCCGTGCGGGGACGGGACCTGGCGGGCGCCGTCGGGGAAGGCCAGGCGGCGGTTCGTCATGGCTTGAAGCTGCCCTGGGGGACGTTCCTCCAATGGGACGGCGAGATGGGCGCCTTGAACGAGGCTTCCGCGAAGCTCGCTTGGATCATCCCGATCACCTTGCTGGTGGTGGGAATGCTGGTGCAGGCGGCGTTGAGGGACTGGACCTGCACGCTGGTCGTGTTCCTGACGATTCCCCTGGCCTGCGCGGGAGGCATCGTGGCGCTCTTCGTGTCCGGGACGCACTTTTCCATTTCGGCGGCGATGGGCTTCATTTCCGCCTTCGGGATCTCCATACAGGATGCGCTCCTTGTCGTGGGGAGGTTCCGGCAGCTGCGCGGCATGCATCGCGGCTACGAGGAGTCGGCCTTGGAATCTGCGATCCAGTGGTTCCGGCCCGCCGTCATGGCCACGCTGGTGGCGACCCTCGGGCTCCTGCCGGCGGCGCTCTCCCACAGGATCGGATCGCAAACCCAGAAACCCCTGGCCCTCGTGGTCATCGGCTGTTCCCTCTGCATCGCCTTCCTGGTCCGGATCGCGACGCCTGCCCTGCTCGTTTCCGTCCATCGGGCTCGGGACGCGTGGCTGACCAGGGGAGCGTTGGCCATCGCCCGCGGCGGACCGTCGCGCCATGGCGCTTGATCTATCCTTTCCAGCCAGGATGACCCCGGAAGCGATGCGTCGGAAAATGTCAGGCCTTTGGGTGCGACGCGTGCGGACCTCGGGACCTTGGCCGCTCGCGGGTGCCCTGGCGCTGACCCTCGCGGCGACCACGGCCGCGCACTTCCTACGTCGTCCGGACAGCTTCGGCGCCGCCTTCGCCGTCTACCTGGTGGATCTGGTCCTGGTGGCCTTCCTCTGGGGGCACGCCGCCTCCGCGGCATCTGGTCTCGCGAGTCTCCTTTGCTGGGATCTTTTCCTGGAAAGCCCTCCGTGGAGCCTCGCGATCTCCGACTGGCCGGTCTTCCTGGACTTCACCGCGATGGTGGCGACGGCGCAGGTCGTCGCGACCCTGGTGGACAGGCTGCGCGACCGGCTGGTGCAGATCGAGACGCTCAACGTGGCGGCCCTCGCGCTGCTCCGGGCCGAAACCCCCGACGAGGTGCGCCTGCAGGCCGAGGAGACCTCCGTCGAGGTGCTCGGGGCCGCTTGGCTCGTCCTGGCCGATGGAAAGGACGGAGAGGGTTCCGTTCCGCTGGTCGGAAGTTCGGGGGTCCTGGGCCGTCTGGCGCCGTCGACCGGCGGCGTCCGTCGCCCATCCCGGGAACTCGTGACGGCCTTCGCCGCGCAGGTGGCGTTGGCTCTCGAACGGGCGGGACTGGCCGAACGGGCCCACGTGTCGGACCTGGTGGCGAAGGAGGAGCGCACCCGCAGTTCCCTTCTGGCCGCATTGGGACACGACCTCCGCACCCCCATGGCGGGGATCACCGGAGCGGCTTCCAGCCTCGTGCTGGCGGATTCCGGACTGACGGAACCGGCGAGGGCCGAGATGATCGCGCTCATCGCGCGCGAGTCCAGGCGCCTGTCGCAGCTGGTGGACAACCTCCTGGACCTGACCAGATTGGATGCCGGTTCCATCCAGCCCCGCCTGGAATGGCAGCCCATCGAGGAGGTCGTGGGATCGGCGCGGGCGCGTTTCGAAGCATGGTTTCCCGACGTGGAATTCGTGACGGAGATCGACGACACGATCCAGGCACCCCTGGACGAAGTGCTGATCGAGCAGGTGCTGATCAACCTGCTGGAAAACGCCGTGCGCCACGGGAGCGCGGAAGGTCCGTTGTCCCTGTCGGCCCGGCGGAACCTGGACGCGCTCGAGGTGGAGATCGGGGACCGCGGTCCCGGCATCCAACCGCAGGACGGAGAACGGATCTTCGAACCCTTCGTGACCGGTCCCGGGAGCCAGGGTTCCGGGTTGGGGCTTGCGGTCTGCCGAGCCATCGCCCGGATCCACGGGGGGACGTTGGAGCATTTCCCCCGGATCGGTGGAGGCAGCGTGTTCCGCCTTCGGCTTCCGTGTCCGGACCCCCCCTCGCACGCGGACTTGGCATGACCCATTTGCGTGTGCTGGTGGTGGAAGACGACCCCTCCCTGGTCCAGCTCCTGCGGGCGACCCTGGAGGGCCAGGGGATGCAGTCGATCGACGCCCGATCCGCGGCGGACGCCATCTTCCTTTGCCGATCCCACAATCCCGATCTGGTCCTGCTGGACCTGGGTTTGCCAGATCGGGACGGAATGGAGGTCCTCCGCGAACTTCGCGGCTGGTTCAGCAAACCGATCATCGTCCTGTCCGCCCGCCGGAAGGAAGACGACAAGGTGCGCGCGCTGGACGAAGGGGCGGACGACTACCTCGCCAAACCGTTCGGAGCGCAGGAGCTTCTCGCGCGGCTGCGCGTCGCCTTGCGGCACGACCTCCGTCGCACCACCGAAGATCCCTTGGTGCTCACGGGCAGCTTGCGCATCGACCTTTCCGCCAGAACCGTCCATCGCGGCGGCGTCCAGGTGCACCTCACGCCCATCGAATACCGCTTGCTGGACGTCCTGGCTCGAAGTCCGGGCAAGCTCCTGACCAAGACGCAGCTTCTTTCGGAGGTCTGGGGGCCAGGAGCCGGGGAGCAGGCGCACTACCTGCGGATCTACATGTCCCAGCTGCGCCACAAGTTGGAGGAGGAACCCGCGAACCCCAGGTTCCTCCTGACCGAGTCCGGTGTCGGATACAGGCTTGCGGCGCTTCCAGCGGACCCGCGGACCTAGCGCCAGGGTCGCGGAGGGCGTCAGATTTCGGCGAGCACCCCGATCGCGAGGATTTTCACCGGCAAGATCTTTACGGAATCCTTATGGCCCCGCTCGGACATTGATCGATGTTCAACGCAATCCGGATCGAAACGACCGTTCGCGGCGGGAATTCGAGCGGAAGTTGATCGGTACCCGAGGAGGTCTCGCCATGCATGAACAACACCGGATACACGCGCATCACAGAGTGGTGCGGATCGCACTGGCAGGCATTGCCGCTGCGGCCCAAGCTACGGTTGTGACTCCCCAACTTCCCGCCATTCCCGCCAAGATCTTCGATGTCACCCAGCACGGCGTGATCGCCAACGCCTCCACCGACAACGCCAAGGCAATCCAGGCCCTGATCGATTCCGTGTCCAAGGCCGGAGGGGGAGTGATCGACTTTCCGGCGGCCGCCAAGGCCTATTGGAGCGCTCCGCTCGTGATGGGAAGCTCCATCGATCTGCGCGTGGAGAAGGGCGCGCTCCTGGAGCCGCTGCCCTACAGTTCCTATCCGCTGGCTTCCGGCTCGAGCCGCTACACCGACTGGCTCACATCCAGCGGAGCCACGGACATCGCCATCAGCGGCCGCGGCACCATCGACGGGCAGGGGTCTCCTTGGTGGTCGGCGTTCAAATCCAACGGCTCCATGCCCCACAGGCCCTACCTGGTCCACCTCCAGACCTCCACCCGGGTGCAGGTGCACGAAATCACCTTGCAGAATTCCCCGATGTTCCATCTGGACCTCCAAGGCGACAAGGAGGTGACCGTGGATTCCATCACGATCCTCGCGCCCTCCACCGCCCCCAACACGGACGCGATCGATCCCTCGGGCACGGATTACCTGATCACCCAGGACAGCTTGGCCGTGGGCGACGACAACGTCGCCATCAAGGCCGGCGACGCCTACTGCAAGAACTTCACCCTCACCCACCTGCATTGCGGGTCGGGCCATGGCATTTCCATCGGTGGGCAGTCCAACTACGGCCTGGACAGCCTGTTCGTGGACAGTTGCACCATGAACGGGACCACCAACGGGATCCGGATGAAGGCCAACCGCACCGAAGGCGGCTTGGTGGAGCATTGCCTCTACCAGAACATGGTCATGACGGGTGTCCAGCATCCCATCCTGCTCACCAGCTACTACAACCTGAGCACCGACCCCGTCACCGATCCGGCCCAATCCATCGTGGCCACGACGCCCTTCTGGAACGACATCGTGTTCAAGAACATCACCATCGCCGGAGGCAACAAGAATTCGGTGGAGATCTACGGGTTGGCCGAGGCCCCATTGGATTCCATCACCTTCGACAACGTGGCGATCACGGCCAAGACCGGGTTCATCTTCGACCATGCGCACAACATCCTCTTCGAGTCCACCACCTTCAATGGCTCAGGGACCCTGGCGTCCATGATCTCCAGCCAATTCGACGCGACCATGAAGATCGTGACCACGGGCCTCGAGAACAACCGCCCATCACCGCCCCGGGCCTTCCAGGGGATGCGCATGGACCTCCTGGGGCGCCGCCTGGGCGCCGTGCAGCAGGGCCTCCGGCTAGGGATCGCCCTGGATCCGGGAGCCGCCGAGGAGTCTCTCCAGGCGCGTTGAAGCGGGGATGGGAGGGACGACTTTTGCCTCCTCCCACACCGCTTCGCATCCGGACGGATGTGGCCGTTGATCGATCTTCAACGCCCAGATTGCAAAAAGGGCATTCGGCGCGAAATGCTTGGGATGAGATTGACACCAGAAAGCAGGAGGCCTCATGAACAAGAACGCATGCACCCCGATGATCGTCAGCGCCGCGGCGTTGCTCGGAGTCTTCGTGGGACCGGCGCGCGCGACCTACGTGGTTCCGCAACTGCCGGCGATTCCCGCGAAGATCTTCGACGTGGTCCAACATGGGATCGTCGCCGACGGCAAGACGGACAACTTCAAGGCCTTGCAGGCCCTCATCGATTCCGTCTCCCAGACCGGCGGAGGCGTGATCGATTTTCCCGCCGCGTCCAACCCCTACATCAGCGCGCCGTTCGTGCTGCGCAACCACATCGACTTCCGCGTGGAGTCCGGCGCCAAGGTGGAACCTCTGGCCTACGGCGTCTACAAGGACACCGGAGGAACTCGTTATCCCGACTGGCTGACCACGACCGGTGCCCAGGACATCGCGCTGAGCGGTCACGGCACCATCGACGGAAACGGCTCCGCTTGGTGGTCGGCCTTCAACGCCAACGGCTCCATGCCGCATCGGCCCTACCTGATCAACCTGAAATACAGCAAGCGCATCCACGTCCACGGCCTCACCCTCCAGAATTCGCCCATGGAGCACCTGGTCCTCTCCTCCGACAGCGAGGTGACCGTGGACACGGTCACGATCCTGTGTTCCTCGAGCTCGCCGAACACGGACGGAATCGATCCCTCGGGAGTGGATTTCCTCATCACCAACGACAGCATCTCCGACGGCGACGACGACATCGCGGTCAAGCCTTACGTGGCCTTCTGCAAGAACATCACCATCACGCACGTCCGCTGCGGAGCGGGCCACGGCATTTCCATCGGGGGACAGACGACCTTGGGCTTGGACAGCATGTTGGTGGACAGTTGCACCTTGACCGGAACCACCAACGGTCTCCGCCTGAAGTCGAACCGCTCCAACGGAGCGCTGGTGGAAAACCTGGTGTACGAGAACATCACGATGCGCGGGGTGAAGAACGCCTTCCTGATCACCAGCTACTACCAGGCCAGCGGCACGCCCGCAACCGATCCCGCCCAACCGGTGACCGCCACCACGCCCATCTGGAAGAACATCCTCTTCAAGAACATCACCAGCACCGGTGCCTCGAGCTCCGTGGAGATGTATGGACTTCCGGAAGCTCCCGTCAACGGGATCGCCTTCCAGAACGTCACCTTCACCGGCGCTTCGAAGGGATTCGTGATGGACCACGTTCACGGACTGTACATCACCGGGACGACCTACAACGGATCTGCCAGCCTATCGTCCATGATCTCCAGCGAAGTCGATGTCACCATGGGCACGACGGGATTGGCGAATCGGCCGATGGTCGCGCCGTTCGTCCGGGGCCTGCGCGTGGATCCGCTGGGACGCCCGCTCGGCGCCTCGTGGAACGGCTTGCACATCGGGCTGGAGGTCCACGGAACCGGTTCCGCCACCGAGTCCGTGCAGGTTCCCTGAGACCAACCGCGCCGGTGATGGATCCCGTCACCAGCGCGTCGCCGAAGCCGTCCGAGCCGGGAGGGAAGCAAGTCTGCGCCTTTGCGGGCAATTGGAATCCGTTCGAGCGAGGAGGATGCAGACGCCGCGCGCCGACCCCGAAGGCGTCCGTGCCGGGACGCCGAGCGGGGAGGGAAGCAAGTCTGCGCCTCCGCAGCCGGACGGATCAGGCGCCCTTGGCGATTCCGATGAAGTCGTCCGCCTTCAGCGCCGCGCCCCCGATCAAGCCTCCGTCGATGTCCTTTTGCGAGAGCAGTCCCTTCGCGTTGTCGGGCTTCATGGAGCCGCCGTACTGGATGGGGATGATCTCGGCCACCGCCGAGCCGTAGAGTTCCACCAGGACCTTGCGGATGAAGGCCTGGGATTCCTGGGCCTGCTCCACGGTGGCTACCTTGCCGGTTCCTATCGCCCAGACGGGCTCGTAGGCGACCACGGTCTTGGCGGCGTCTTCGGCGCTCACGCCGGCGTAGGCGCCCTTCAGCTGGCGCTCGTTCACGGCGTCCGTCTTGGCCGCCTCCCGCTCGGCCAAAAGCTCGCCCACGCAGACGATGGGGAGCAGGCCGTGCTTGAGTGCCTGCTTCACCTTCTTGTTCACGGTTTCGTCGGTCTCCCCGAAGAACTGCCGCTGTTCGCTGTGGCCGATGATCACGTACTTCACTCCGGCGGAAACCAGCATGGCGGCGGAAATCTTCCCCGTGAAGGCACCGGACTCCTCCCAATGCAGGTCCTGGGCGCCAAGGGCCACGCGGGTTCCGGCCACGACCTTGGCCACCTCGGTGAGGGCTACGTAGGTGGGGCACACCACGAGATCGACGGAGGCGGGGGCCTCGGCGCACTTGGCGACCACGGCCTTGGCGAGTTCCACGGCTTCCGGGACGGTCTTGTTCATCTTCCAGTTTCCGGCGATCACGATGCGGCGCGTCATGGGAGACTCCTAGGCCTTTCGGCAATGATGTTGGATGGTGGACAACGAGGTCCGAAAGATACCTCCCGGCTTCGGGATCTCGGAGGTCCCGAACCTGCCGACGACTACTTTTGCCCTTATCATGGAAGCGCGCGCGGCCTTGTGGTTGGATCTGGTCCCCTCCGTCGATCCGGAGTTGGCGTCCATGGAGCTGTTCGAACTCGGGGCCTTGGGGCTCGAGGAGCTGGACGCTCCCGCGGGTGCGTTGCGCGCATGGCTCCCCGAAGATTGGGACCGTTCCCGGGTGCCCGAAGGCTGGACCCTGGTGGACCAGGGAGCCGTGGAGGCCAAGGACTGGGATCTGTCTTGGCGTCTCCAGCAGGAGCCCCTGCGCGTCACCCCGCGCCTGACCGTCGTGCCGCCCTGGGTGGAGGCGCCTTCCGGGGTCGAATTCGTCCTGCGCATGGAGGCCAAGCAGGCCTTCGGGACGGGAGGCCACGAAAGCACGCGGCTCGCGGCGAAGATCCTGGAACGGATTCCCCTGGACGGGGCGACGGTTTTCGACATCGGTGCCGGAACCGGGATCCTGGGTTTCTACGCGGGAAGGCTGGGCGCGGGACATCTGGAACTGTGCGACATCGACCCCGACGCCATTCCCTGCCTGGAGGAGAACGCCGAACTCAACGCGGTGCGGGATTGGAACGCCTGGGCCGGGTCGGTCGATTCCCTTCCCGATTCCGCCAGATTCCGGCTGGTGATCGCCAACATGCTGCGCACGGAATTCTTCCCGATGCGGGAACGGGTGCTGGAACTTCTGCCGGTGGGCGCTAGGCTGGTGCTTTCCGGTTACCTCGCGACGGAGCGCGGGCAGGTCCTGGAATGGTTCGGCCATGCGGGCTTGGATCTGGAAATCGAGGAAACCGAAGGCGAATGGTGGGCCGGATGCGGCCTGAGGAGATGAAAATGGACACCTTGGAGCTCTTGCGCACGCGCTATTCCTGCCGGGCCTTCCTGCCGGAGGTGCCATCCCGGGAGACCATTCTCGCGGCCGTGGAGGCCGCCGGACGCGCGCCCTCCTCCAAGAACGGCCAGCCCTGGATGCTGCATTTCGCCCTGGGCTCCGCCGCCGACAGGGTTCGGGACGCGCTCACATCCGCCTTCGACGCCGGAACGGCACCGGCGCCGGACTACAGGTATTCCCCGGCGGAGCTTCCTCCGGACCAGATGGAGCGCGCCCGCGCCTGCGGATTCGCATTGTTCGCCCACAAGGGAATCGCGCGCGACGACAAGCCCGCGAGGCGCGCCCACGACCGGGAGAACTACGCGCTGTTCGGGGCTCACGCATTCGCGGTGCTCACCCTGCCCAAGGTCAGCGAGAAGGGGAATTTCCTGGACGGCGGACTGTTCCTGGGTGGGTTCATCGCCGGGTTGCGCGCCCAGGGCCTGGAATCCACCACCATGTATTCGGTGGCGGTCTATCCGGAAGTCCTGCGCCGGGAATTGTCCATTCCCGAGGACCGCCTGGTGGTGTGCGGAATCTCCTTCGGGAAACCCGATCTCAAGGCCCACGTCAATTCGTTCCGGACCGTGCGCGAACCGGCGGAAAGCCTGGTCTCGTGGGCCTGAACGATTCCCCGTTCCTGCGGGCCTGCCGGGGCGAGGTTCCAGCCCGCACGCCGGTCTGGATCCTGCGCCAGGCAGGCCGATTCCTGCCGCAGTACCGCGAGGTCCGCGCGCGCTATCCGGACTTCCTGGAATTCATCCACGACCCCGCCGCCTGCGCCGAGGTCACCTGCCAGCCACCCGCCATCCTGGGCGTGGACGCGGCCATCCTCTTCACCGACCTCCCGCCCGTCCTGATCCCCTTCGGATTCGACCTCTCCTACCGGGAAGGGGAAGGTCCGCGCATCGCGAATCCGTTGCGTTCCGGAGATGGTCGGAAATTGACCGCCTACGATCCCGTGGCGGAACTGGGTTACGTGATGGACGCCGTCCGCGCCTGCCGAGAGGCCCTGCCGACGGGCCTTCCCCTGATCGGATTCGCCGGCGCTCCCTGGACCGTGGCGTGCTACGCGGTGGACGGGGGCGGCGGCAAGGAGTTCCCGAAGGCGCGTGCCTGGTTCCATGCGGATCCGACCGGCTTCGCGAAGGTCCTGGAGGTCCTGGCGGACACGACGGCCGACTACCTGGCAGCCCAGGCCCAGGCGGGCTGCCAGGCGTTGCAGCTTTTCGAATCGTGGGGGGGGCTGCTTGCTCCGACCGACTACCGCCGAGTGGTGGTTCCGGTCCTGCTGCGGTTGGCGGAGCGCGTGAAGGCGCGTGCTCCAAACGTTCCCCTGATCCTGTACTGCAACGGGGCTTCCACTCTCCTGCCGGTGCTGGTCGACCTGCCCTTCGACGTCCTCGCCGTCGACTGGCGCATCTCCCTGGCGGACGCGCGCGCCGTGGTCGGAAATCGTCCGCTCCAGGGGAACTTCGATCCGACGCTCCTGCATGCGCCGGACCACACCATCCGGGATCGGGTCCGCGAGGCCTCGCTCCAGGCCGCGGGAGGTCCTTGGATCGCGAACCTCGGCCACGGCATCCTGCCCGACGCGCCCCTTTCCGGATTGCGCACGCTGATCGACGCCGTCCACGCGTTGCCCCCGCGATGACCTTGCGCATCGCCGTCGTGGGCGCTGGCATCTCGGGGCTTTCCACCCACTGGTTCCTGGAGCGCGAGGCCCGTCGCCGGGGCTTGGACGTCCAGGTGGAGACCTGGGACCCGAAGCCCCTCCCCGGCGGCAACATCCGAACCGAAAGCCGTGATGGCTGGAGGTGCGAAGAGGCGGCGGAGAGCATCCTGAATTCGCGCTCCGAGACGCGGGAACTGGCGCTGGAACTCGGCCTGGGCGACAGGATCGTGCAGGCGTCGCCGTCGGCCCGCAAGCGGTTCCTGCTCTGGAAAGGCAGGCTGCGGGCGATGGGGCCGGGCTCCGTTTTGGGCGGATTCCCGACCTGGGCGGCCAAGCTCGCCGCTCTCAAGGAGCCGTTCGTGGGCCGCGGCCCCGAGGACGAATCCGTCGCGGACTTCGGGCGCCGACGCCTGGGCCGCGGGCTTTTCGAGCAGGTGATGGACCCGATGGTCACCGGAATCTACGCGGCCTCTCCGGAACGCCTTTCCGTGCGCTCGGCCTTTCCCCGCATCCAGAACATGGAGGCGGTGCACGGTTCCCTTTTCCGGGGGATGCTCGCCGCGCGCAAGGGGCGTTCCGGGGTGCCCGCCGACCGGCGTCCGGGATCCGGGTCCTACAGCTTCCTGGGGGGCATGACGGATCTTGTCCAGGCGTTGTCGGCCGGCATCTCGGGTCCCCTGCGGCGCGAGGAACCGGTGCGTTCCCTGGATCGATCGGGAAACCTCTGGATCCTGCGCGGCAGGGGGCGATCCGGGAAGTTCGACCACGTGGTCCTGGCCGTCCCCTCGCACCAGCTTTCCGGCATCGAAGGCATCCCGGTGGAGATTCGCCAGGATCTGACGTCCGTCCCGTACAACCCCGTGGCCGTGGTGGGACTGGGATTCCGGCGCGACCGGGTGGAGCACCCCCTGGACGGATTCGGGTTCCTGGTGCCGCGCTCCGAGAACCGCCGCATCCTGGGGACGTTGTTCTCCTCGAGCCTCTGGCCGCACGCGGCGCCGGAGGGCCACGTGCTCGTGCGGTCCATGGTGGGCGGCGGTCGCCAGCCGGAACTGGCGGGGCTCTCGGCACCGGCTCTGGCCGACATGGTCCGATCCGAACTCGCCGACATCCTGGGAGCGGCGGGCGAACCGGAATTCGTGCACGTCCGGTCCTACGCGCAGGGCATCCCCGAGTACCCGGTGGGCCACCACGACACCATCCGGCGCCTGCGCACGCGCATGGTGGGCACCGGCCTGCACCTCGCGGGAAACGCCTGGGACGGCATCGGCCTCAACGACTGCGTGGCGGCGGCGCTCCCTCGGGCGAGGACGCTGCTTTCCTGACGGATTCCGTCCCTCCCTGGCTTCTTCGATGACGGATATGAAGAACCCACAATACACCTTGGAAACCGGGAACCGATCCCTCGTTTTCCGGTTCCCTTCCGAAGTCGACGAAGAGTAGAATGGGCCGTGAGTGCGGGATGGCTGGCTTTCCCGGCTGCGCCCCCCCCTCAGGGAGACCTCTTCGATGGAGATACGCTTCGCGACCCTCGTCTTCGCGTCCACCCGCCTCCTGGTGCCGATCTCGGTCCTGGTGTCCGGCCTGGTCCTGGCCCCCCGATCGGCCCTGTCCCAGGTCCGGCCCCCGAACGGCGCGGCTCCTGCCGCTGCGACGCCCTATCTGCAACCGGTACCCGTTCGCGTCCTTCCCGCGCACCCCTCCGGGAGCTGCCTGGACGCCGCGCAGGCGAAATCCGCCACCGACCGCCTGGGGCTGGCCGCCGCGGCGTCCGGTGCCTTCGTTCCCTCCACGCAGGCCTCGAACCTCCTGCGGATGCACATGGACCTGAGCGACGGGATCTGTCAGGTGACCGTGGAATTCCAGGGAGACGACCTTCGGTTGGAAGGGAAGCGACTGCTTGCGCCGGGGGAGTCCCTGGAAGATTCCAGGCGTCTGGAGCAGGCCATGGAGGAGCTGGCCGGGAATTGGTTCAAGGCCAAGGCTTCCACCTTGACCGTGGCCTCCCAACCCGCCGGGGCGATGGTCCGGTTGGATGGGGTCCAGGTCGGGAAAGCCCCCGCGAGCTTCGTGCATCTCCGGTCGGGGAGCGTGGCGGTCCGTGTCGGGCTTCCCGGATACGCCGAAGTCTCGGACACTGTCTTCCTGGATGCCGGGACGTCTTCGCGCCGGGATTACACGCTGCGGCGCACGGCATCCGACCCGGGGGAAACCTCCTCCGCCTTCGTTCGCTCGCGTCCCGGCCAGAGCCTGTCGGATCTTTTCACGAGGCTGATCCCGTCCAACCTCCCCGAGGGTCGCCAGACCGTGGCCGTCTTCCCGTTCCAGGTCCAGGGCACCGCGATCAGGTTGGGCTGGGATCCCGGTGTCATGGCCGCCGAGTACGGCGTGGCCCGCTACGCCAAGGACCCGCGCTTCGAGGTGGTGGAGCGCGACGGGTTGAACCGGATCCTGCAGGAGCAGGCGCTGGGACAGTCCGGCGCCGTGGACGATTCGGGGATGGTGAAGGCGGGGAAGCTGTTGGCCGCGCGCTACGTCGTGACGGGAACCGTCCGCGTCCAAGGTCCGACGCAGGAGTTCTCCGCGCGGATGGTTTCGGTGGAGACCGGGGAAGTGGTGTCCGCCGCGGTGGCGAGCAGCGCGAGCCAGGACCTGGAGGCGCTCTACCGCGAGACCCTGGGCGAGAGGGGGCGGGTCGCCGGCGCGCTCTACCGCAGCGCCGTGGGGCCGGGCTGGGGACAGTTCTACACCGACCACCCGGTGCAGGGAAGCATCGCGTTGGCGGCGACCGCGGCCTCCTTGGGCTGGGCTGGCTGGACCTGGGTGGATTACGACGACCGGCACCAGACCCTGACCAGGTTCCGGAACGGTGATCCCTCCACGGTGACCCCGAACGAAACCGTGGACCAGTGGGTGGCCGCGGCCGAGCAAGCCCGGTCGCGGAACAACCGGGCCCTGTCCACGTTCGAATTCTCCCTGGGGATCCTGGGAGCGGTCTGGGCGGTGGACTTGGTGGACGCGGGGATCCTGGGATACGCGGATTCCAAGCGAATCCGTGCCGAATACTTCACCTTGGCGCCCGCGGTGGATCCCGCCGGCGATGGGATCCGGCTGAGCTGGAGGTTCTGACATGCGCACAAGCCAGGCTTTGGCGACAATCGCCGCTTGCGCCGCAACGGCGGTGTTTTCGGGAATGTCGCTCATGGGCTGCGACAGCGAAACCACTCCCTTCAGCACGCAGGACGCGTCGAAGTTCCCGTCGTCGGTGTTCGGGCGCATCGCGGATCGCCAAGGACATCCGCTGACCGGAGCTTTGGTGACCGCGCTTCCGGGCGGGACCACGACGGTTTCCGGCGACTCGGGGAAGTTCCAGATCGGGTTGCCTCCGGGCAGCTACCAGCTCTCGGTGATCAAGGACGACTACCTGGACACGAACCTGACCGATTCGCTGAGGCTCTTCCTGCTTGGCAAGGACACCCTGGCCAAGCTCGGATTGGTGTACCGCTACGCGACCATCCAGGGGCTGGTGCTGGATTCCGCGGGGGCGACCCCCCAGGGTGGGGCGGGCATCGTGGTGCAGGACCAGGCGGTGTCCGCCACGGCCCTTCCCACCGGCTCCTTCAGTCTGGGAAGGATCCAGCCGGGATCCGTCCAGGTCTTCGCCGTGGTGCCCGGGCAAGGCTACGCGGGCTTCGACACTTCGCTCTCCCCCTCCGACACCCTCAAGGGCGTCACCCTCAGGATCTCGCACAAGGGCGGTACCGTGGAGGGGCAGGTGGTGGTCGTGAACGGCGGGGCGGGGCGGAGGCTGCGGTTCGCCTCGCGAAAGGCCGCGGCCTCCGACAGCGTCGGGGTGGCTGGCGTCACCGTATCGGCCTTCGGCGGGGCCTTGAAGACGGTGACGGCCGCAGATGGGAGCTTCTCCCTGCCCGACATTCCCGGACTGGGTCCGGTGGAACTGAACCTCTCGAACCCGACCGGAACCCAGGTCCAGACCGTGACGGGGGTGGTGGCTCCCGAAGGACGGGTCCTGGACCTGGGGAACCTTTGGCTGAACTCCAGCTCAGGACTGTCCGATTCCAGCGTCCGCTCCCACATCGCCCTGGCTCGCTGGAACGACACCGCGGTGAACCTCCTGGCATGGACGGGAAACGACACCGGATTGCACGTGGCCAGGTGGCTTTGGAACCTTTCCGGCAAAGGGGACACGACATCCGTGGGCCGGGCGATCCTCTCGAGATCGAATCCGATCTTCAACGCGCAGTGGATATCGGGGACGCCCTTCCAGGTGAAGGTGAGCGCGCTGTTCCTGGATTCCACGAACAAGGCCTTGAAAGCCTCGGTTCCGGGCATCATCACCGTGAAGGTGCTCCCCGCGCCCGATACGATCCCTCCGACGGTCCAAGGCCGGTCGCCGTCGCAGGACACCACATGTCCCTGGGCCGATTCCATCCAGACGGTGCGGTGGACGGTGACGGACGCGGGCGGTCTGGACAGCGTGGCGCTGGGCGGATTCCCCGCCACGCCCGACGCGAACGGCCTCGTTTCGAGGGCCGAGACCCTGTCGGTGTCCGCACCTCTGGTGGTGCGATTGTTCGCCCGCGACACGTCGGGAAATGTCAGCATCGACAGCGTGGTGCTCACCCGCGCGGCCAAGCCCGCGTCCATCGCCCGCCTCTCCCCGCTTTCGGACACCTCCGTGTCCTACCTGGATTCGACGACCGCCGTTTCCTGGACGGTGACGCCCAACCTGAAGCTCGCCTCCGTCCTGTTGGACGGCGCGAAGGCCGCGGTCGCGAAGGGCACCACCTACATCTGGAACGCGAGCCTGGCCGTGGGGACGAATGTCGAACGCCTGGTGGTCCTGGACACCGCCGGGAACACGGGCCTCGACAGCCTGGTGCTGACGCGCCGCGACACCACGGGCCCGACCGTGTCGGCGCGGTCTCCCACGCGGGACACCACCTTCCAATGGGCGGATTCCGCGTTGGTGGTGCGGTGGGCGGTGGATTCCGCGGGGGCCCCGGATTCGGTGTGGTGGAACGACACGCTCGTCAACCTGCTGCGCGGTCTCGTGTCCAGGGCGGACACCCTTCCCGTCGGTGCCGACACCGTCCGACTGCGGGTCAGGAACGCTCTGGGCAAGACCGTCGTGGACACCTTGGTCCTGACCCGCGGCGCCTATTCCATACCCTGGAACAGCCAGGTGTTCGCGTTCGGCACGGTGACCGATCCCCGCGACGGGAAGGTCTACCGCACCGACACCATCGGGAAACAGGTCTGGATGGCCGAGAACCTGGACTACGCCGTGGACAGTTCCTGGTGCCCCGCGAACTCCCCGGATTCCTGCGCGACCTACGGCAGGCTGTACGCCTGGACCGGGGCCGCGGCGCTCCGACCGACCTTCGCCGACAGCCTGTCCAGCCCGATCGGCGCCGCCAAGCCGTTGACCGGAATCTGTCCCGCCGGATGGCATCTCCCGAGCCAGACCGAATGGTCGACCTTGCTCGTGGCGGTCTCCGATTCCAGCCTGAAGTCCCGGACGGGCTGGGCCAAGAACGGCAACAGCGGCGATTCCTGGGGCTTCCGGGGATTGGCCGCCGGGACCCGCGACACTTCCGGGGCGTTTTCCGTCGTGGGACTGGACGGGGAGTTCTGGACTTCCTCCGAGACTTCCGCCACCCAGGCGGATGCGGCGGGCCTGGCGTACAACTCGGCCCAGGCCACCACCGCGGCGTCCGGCAAGGGCATGGCCCTCAGCGTGAGGTGCATCTCGAACTGAGGGTTCCCGTTCGCGCCACGAGCGGGGGGGGGTCGCGAATCGGTCCGTCCTACGCCATCTCCTCCCAGTCCTCGGGGTCGGTTTCCCGGAGGAAGGCGAGGAGGTCGTCCGGCGTCGACAGGAATTTCTCCAACTCGCGCACTGCGGACAGTTCCCGGCGTGCGATGTCCTTGGTCTTGCGCAGGAGCTGTTCCACCAGGACATCGTTTTCGAGGAGTTCCATCCAATCCACCGCGCCCTGCGGAAGGCCACCGTGGCGCAGCGCGCGACGCCGTTCGCGCAGCCGCTTCCGGGTCGCCTCCAGCTCCTCGACGCAGGCCTTCAAGGAGGCCTCGTCGACGGAATTCGCCTTGGTCTCTTCGCTGCCGTGGGCGTGCAGCAGCCGCAACAGCGCTCCCAGGTCGCGCTCCTGCCAGGCGCGGGTGAGGGCCTGCATCAGGCCGGTGCGGCGGATCCGCTCGTCGTCGTCGCGGGTCTTGTCGGGGTGCAGTTCGCGCGCCAGGCTCCGGTAGATGTCCTTGGCGGTGGCATCGGGGTCGGCCACGCGTCTCGCGGTCCGGACCGTGGACGGGGGAGCTCCGGTGGAACGGAAGTCGTCTCCCGCCTCGGTGTCTTCAGGCGCGGCGGCAGCGGAGTCGAAGGCAGCCCAACGATCGCGGACGGCCCGCATGTCGGTCCCGAACCTCTCCTCCAGGTCCCGGGCCAGGAACAACAGCAGCGCGATTCCCTTTTCCAGAAGCCGTTTCCGGCGCTTCCCGATGGGCAGGTTCGCCTCGATGCGGGAGATCAGCTGGGTGCGTCGCGCCAGGATCTCGTCCACGATCCGGGCCTCGGCCGCCTCGAATCTCGCGAGGAGCGGCGGGACGCCCTCCTCCAACCGTCGAATCTCGGCTTCCAGCCGTTCCGTCTCGGCCAGGAGGTCGCCGACCTGGTCGGAAAGGGAGCGCTTGCCTCCGGTCGGTTTCGATTTCGCCGAGGGCACCGGAGGCTCCGAGGGCGTCAGGTCGGGCATGGAAGGGCAGGTAGAAAAGTCGGTCTCCGCCACCGTCGCGAGCCGACCGGGATTTTCCGGAGCCGTGAATGGCCGTTGAAATGGGTTCACCGGTTCCCCTCGGAGCTCGGGGAATCCCCGCATGCCGCGAGGGACCGGGGTTAGAATAGGTTGGTGGACAGTCTCTACGAAGCCGAGGACTACCGCACCTGGATGAAGGGGCGCTATGAAGAGCGCAAGAGGATCCAGGCGCATTTCTCCTATCGGTACATGGCCCTGCGAACCGGAATGGATGCCGGACAGCTGGTGAAGGTGCTCCAGGGGAAACTCCACTTGGCCGCCAACAAGGTTCCGGCGGTGGCCAAGCTCTTCGGGCTGGATCCCCGGAGCGAGAAGTTCTTCGAGGCCTTGGTGCGGTTCGGCAAGGCCGTCGAAAGGGACGAAATCGAGAAGCGCTGGGAAGAACTCCAGGCGCTGAGGGATGTCCAAGCCGGGGAATTGGAGAAGGACCAATACGAATTCTACACGACTTGGCTCCCCACCGCGGTGCGGGGGCTGTTGTCGCTGGAAGAACCGGATCAGACCCCGGAAACCCTTCGCGAGCGTCTGGAACCCCATCCGGATCTGGGGGATGTGGTTCGGGCGCTGGAGTTGCTGCGGCGGCTGGGCATGGCGGAACTCGAAAATGGCGGGCGGTGGAGCCTGGCCCAGAAGCATATTCGAACCGGTCCCCAATGGCGGGAACGGACCGTTCGACATTTCCAGTCGGAAACGATGAGGCTCGCCACGGAAGCATTGGAGCGAATCCCTCCGCGGAGGCGGGACATATCGACATTGACGTTGACACTTGCCGAGAAGGATCTTCCTCTCCTGAAGGAGCGTATCGCCGAACTCCGACGCGATCTGGTGCACCTTGCGGAAGAAAGCGACCCCGCGGATGCGGTCTACCAGGTGAACGTCCAGGTGTTTCCGTTCACCCAAGAGATCGATCGCGGAAAGCGCAAGCCGGGAACGAAGGAATGAAGGGGTGGCCCTACATTCTCGGGGTGGTCCTCCTGACCTCCTGCGGAAACGAACGGCTGGCCGGAGGGTCCACGTCGGAAACCTCCAATGGTCTGGCTGTTTTTGTCCTGGACAGCTCCGGGAAACCCGCGGCGAGGGTTCGCTTGCGGCTCAGACCTCTGGACTACCTGGCAGGGGAATCGCCCGCGACCTCCGACCCATCGAGAGGAATCATCGACACCGCCACGAACGATTCCGGCGTGGCCAGGCTTTCCCAAGGAATCCCTTCCGTCAACCTCGAAGCGTTCACGGGCAACTACGCGGTTCAGGCCGTGATCGACAGCGGCGTGCGCGGTATCTTCGTGCAACTGGTTCCCGCCGCGGGGGTTCGCGGCAGGGTGGATCACAAATCGGGGCTCGGACCCGCTCGCATCCAGTTCAAGGGCCTGGAACATTCGGTCTGGACGGATTCCTCGGGGGCCTTCCAGGTGGACTCCCTTCCACCGGGCAGGACCCGACTGCGGGCCTGGGTCCCCGGTCCGGCGCGCTCGACGGAGGTCGAATGGGTCCTCCCGAGCGGTTCACGGACCGACGTCGGGACGCTGGAACCGGCCCAAGAATCGGGCAATTGGTCGGATTCCGTTCGCGTAGTCCTCAATACCCTGGACGGAGCCGCGGTGATCGCAACCGGCGTGGATTCGGTGCCCATCCTGGTTCGCATGGACGGACCCGAGTTTCCCGCTTCGGCTCGACACGACGGAGCCGATCTTCGCGTCCTGGATTCGGTCGGAAACCCGTTGCCCTTCTGCATCGCGTCGTGGTCGGCCGCCTCGCTGACCGCCCATTTCTGGGTCCAGGTTCCCGTCGTGCGCGCCAGGGATTCCACGCAATGGTTCCGCGTGCGGTGGGGCAATCCCCAGGCAAACGACGTTTCCACTCCCTGGCAGGTCTTTTCCGCCGCCGAGGGTTGGGCTGGAGCCTGGGATTTCGACCGGAGCTACCTGGATCGCGGCGGGGTCCCCCATGTCGCGGATGCTTCCTCCTGGGGCGACGACGGTTTGATCACCGGCGCGCCCACCTCGGATCCGGTGGACGGACTCCATTTCAAGGGAGGCGGCAAGGATGGGGTGGCCGCATCCGGCGTCGGGACAGATCTCCATGGAAACTTCACGGTCCTGATTCGAGCCCGACCCGAGAACCCCTTCGCGAGCTTCCTGCTGCGCGGCGATTCGGTTTGGAACCACAACAAGAAGGACTTCTACCTGGGGGCGGCTCCCTCGGTCAAGATCGTGCACAAGTCCGGCTGGTATCCCACCTTCATGGGATTCGCGGACACCTCGCACAACGCCTACGCGGTGTCGAACGTGCGCGCCGATTCCTCCGCCTGGGTTCTTCTCGTCGCGCGCCACACGGTGGCGGTGGGAGATTCCGGAGCGGTCGACTGGTTCATGGGCGGTGGCAAGGTGGCCTCGACCCTGTCCGGTGGAACGTGGTTCGAAACGGACGACAAGGTCCGAGACAGCCTGATCGTGGGTTGGCGCGCCCGTGAAGTCGAGCGGTTCCGGGGCGCGATGGCGGAAATCTGGATCCTCGATCGCGCCGTCGGGGACGATTGGGTGCTGCTCGAGTCGGAATGCCGGAAGGATGGCGGGGGGACCCTGGTTCGTCTGCGGCCCTGACGGACACCCATCCACAGGGTCTTCCTCGTGCGACCGCTAAAGCCGGATCGCCTCGGTGGGGGATTCGTCCTTCTCCACCAGACGACCGCCCAGGAGACCCAGGGGCCCTTCCAGCTCCGCGACCTTCCCCAGTCTGCGACGGAATCTGTCTCCTCCGTCGAAGCGAGCCCCGAGGAAGGTCTTGACCAGGTCCCAGGCAAGGGCCGGTCCGACGACCTGGCCGCCCAGGCACAGGACGTTCATGTCGTCGTCCTCCACGCCCTGGTGGGCGGAGTAGGAGTCGCCGATCAGGGCGGCGCGGACTCCGGGGATCTTGTTGGCCGCGATGCAGGCGCCGACGCCGCTTCCGCAGATGGCCAGGCCGCGGGCGACCTCGGAAAGGGCGACGGCCCGGGCCAGGGGCACCACGAAATCGGGGTAGTCGTCCCCGACGACGAGTCTCTCGGCCCCGAAGTCGACCACCTCGCAGCCCGCGGAGAGCAGCGCCGCCACCAGTTGCGTCTTCAGCTCGAATCCGCCGTGGTCGGCGGCGATTCCGACGCGGTTCATGCTTCCACCCGGCTGTCGCCGGTCATGCAGGCCAGCATGGTTTCGACCACCTTCCTGGTCTCGACGGGTCCCTCGACCTGGATCGACACCACTCCGGCTTCCGCGGCCGGGTAGTCGTTTCCGCCCGGAAACAGGGCGTCCCCCACGTAGATCATCTCCGGAATGGAGATCCCGAGGATGTCGCGCAGCTTGCGGATGCCGTAGGCCTTGTCGATTCCCGGCTTGGTGACGTCGATGGAGGTCGCGCCTCCCAGCGTCACGGAAAATCCGGGAATGGACGCGTCCAGGAACGTCTTCATCCTCTTGCGTTTGGCGAAGTCGGGGTCCCACTTCCTCTTTTCCTCCAGAGGGGCCTGCTGGCCCAACGCCGAACAGGTGATCTGGCTGCCCCGGTCCTCGACGACCTCTCCCCAGACCCTGTCCGGATGGAATCCCGATGCCGCGAGCGCCTTGCCCAGGGCATCGACGATCCTCTCCTTTTCGGACGCGGAGAAGTCCTCCGAATAGATCTTCCGCCAGTTCCCGTCGTACCTGTAGAACTTGGTTCCGCAGGTGGGCAGGAGCGAGAGGTCCGAGAAGCGGTCGCCGATGGGGAGATTCGACAGGATCTGTTTCTCGAACTGGGGCCAGTCGCCGCCGGAGATGATGGCGACCTTCGCGACCTCCAGCAGCCTTCCCAGCAGCTCGGCCATCCCCGGATCGATGGCGGACTTGCTTTCGGCCAGTGTTCCGTCCAGATCGAACACGACGAGTTTCTTCATGGTTCCTTCCGGGGTCCGTTCCTGTTCACGCGGCGGTGTGGAGCTTCGCTTCGTGGAAGTATTCGCGGACCTTCGCCGCGATCTGGTGGTCGGACAGCTTGTCGGTGGTCTCCACCGCCGCGATCCTCCCGCCGAGCTTGGCATGGTCCAACCGCTTCCTGAATTCCCCTTTCGCCTCGCCCGGCCCGAAGATCAGGATGGCGTCGGCGTCCCGGACGGTGGCCACGACCTCGTCGTAGTACCTGTCCAGGTGGGCGGTGAACTCGCGCTGCTGGCTGTCGGTGGCCTTGACCTTCCTGTCCTCGTGGTGGCCGGTCGGCGTCGCGATGGTGGGGTCGTGTCCGGGATGCTTCTCCACGCTGGAGGAGATCTCGGTCATTTCCTCCCCGCTCGCCGTGATGGCCACGATCACGGCTTGGCGATGGTCGATCCACAATCCTGCGGCTTTCTTCATCTGATTCTCCTTTGATTCGTCGAATTGCGCCCGCCCGCGTCGACGCGTTCAGGTACCGGCATGCGCCATGGAAAGGCCGCGCGCGTCCATCGGCTCGGCACGGGTGCCGCCGACGATCTCCCGGGCGCGTCCGATTTCCCCGGCGGTTCCGTCAGTACGTGTGCTTCACGCCCGCAAGCTCCTCGTCCCAGTAGCCCCTGCGGTGGTAGTGCTCGTGCAGCAGGGTTTCGTAGCCGCGTTCCAACAGGGAGGCGTCGGAGTAGGGGGGCGAGTTCCGGATCTCCTCGCGGGTCTGCAGGACGAAGACCTTGGCGTCGATCCAGCTGATCCGGTCGATCCACATGGGGGAGATCAGGACCTTCTCGCCCGGCCACCAGTTCCTGGTGGCGACCACCATGTAGCGGATGGTCCAGGCTTCGTCGTCCACGACGAAGTCCTCCACGTGGCCGATCTCCCCGTCGCTGGCCTGGATGGTGTGGCCGGTCACGTCTTCGCTCGAGCGCAGGTGTCGGTCGCCGTTGTCCTGCTCCCGCCGGACGCGGTTCCAGTGTTCGCGCGCTTCCGAAGCGTAGGAGAAGGATCCCCACGCGTAGGGGCCGTCCCAGTAGGAGGGCCAGCCGTAGTAGGCGTAGTAGGAGTCCTCGAACTGCTTGGACACCGGCTTGTCGGTGTCCAGGGTGGGACTGTTCTCGATCTGGGTCTTCGTCAATTTGACGGAAATCGTCTCATCTTCCCTGTCCACCGATGTGACCGCGTAGGGCGAGATCAGCACCTGCTTCCCCACGAGCCAGTTCCCCGTGTCCACCACCATGTAGCGGACGGTCCAGTGCTTGTCGTCGAAGTAGAATTCCTTGACCGTTCCGACGGGTCCGTCCAGGGCTTGGAGCCTGTACCCCTTGAGCGCCTTGATCTTTTCCAGCATGTCGTTCCTCGTTTCCGTTTGTTTCAGTTCCCGCGACGGCTCAGGCCAACTCGCTGGATTCCGGCGCCATGGTCCTCTCGACCGTTTCATGGCCGATGCCCGCGGCCTTGTCCTGGCCGATGCCCATGGTCAACGCCGCCAGTCCGGCCATGCCTCCCAGCTGCATGGTCTCCACGGCCGAGCTGGGCACGATCACGATGGTCGAATTCTCCTTCAGTCCCTCGTAGAGCATGTTCATGGCGCGCAGGTGCAGCGCCACGGGGTTGTCGATGTAGGTCTTGGCGGCCTCCCCGAACTTGGCCGCCACCTGGCGCTCCGAATCGCCCAGGATCACGCGCGCCTGCCGCTCCCGCTCCGCCTGGGCCTGCATCGACATGGCGTTCTCCAGGGCCTGCGGGATGAGCACGTCCTTGACTTCCACCGAGATGACGTTGATGCCCCACGGTTCGGTGCGTTCGTCGATGATCTTCTGCAGCTGCTTGCTGATGACGTCGCGGCCTTCCAGCATGTCGGACAGCATGGTCTTTCCGATGACGTCGCGCAGGGCCGTCTGGGAAGCCCAGCTGATTGCGCTCTGGTAGTCCGCCACGTCCAGCGCCGCCTTCTTCGGATCCACGACCTTCCAGAAGAGCACGGCGTCCACGTCGACCGGAACCGTGTCCTTGGTCAGGGTCTTCTCGGCCTTGAAGGCCGCGGTGATGACGCGGGTGTCGATCCAGTAGGGGATCTCGTCGATGACCGGGACGATGAAGAACAGACCGGGCCCTTCCAGGGCGCGGTATTTGCCCAGACGCAGCACCACCGCCTTCTCCCACTGGTCGGCGACCTTGATGGAAAGCGAGACGACGAAGGCGACCAGGAAGGCCAGGCCGTAGGACAGCGTCGTCCCGATGTCCGGGGTCAGGCCTCGGAATGCGAACACCGCGCACGCGCCGACCGCCAGCACCACGATGAACACGAGTCCCGAGAAGGACATGGTCTTGCTCATTATCTCTTCCTTGCGTTTTTCGGCACGGATCTTCAACCGCCGAGATCGACTGTCTTCTCCGTCCACCGGAATTGGCGCACGGAATCCAATCCTTCGACCCCGAGGGCTGTCGGATGGAATGGATGCTTTTCCCGAACCCGCGAAGGACTTCGCGGGATCGATGCGGGGAGGGATCTGGTTCGGCTTGCCGCCGACTCGACCGTATTCCCACCGCACCGTTCACCGACAACATCCAAAATTCGTCCCCCTCCGTTTTTCCGGGCGTCGGAGGAAGCACGGGATCGTCCGCGCGGGCGGTGTCGGAACATCCCGTGCCACGGCGGAGGTCGCGGCAGATGACGGAATTTGGCACATCTTCACGGGCCTCTAGGCGGTGTCGCGGCTACCGCCGCGACCGGACCACCGGACCGAAGATGCAGTCGCCCTGCGCGGGGGTGCAGGTCAGCGAGCGACGTCGACGAGCGCCGACACGCCACCGCGAACCGGACGCAGGACGTACAGACCGCGGGCGAGACGGGGGATCGAAGCGCTTCCGGCCTCGATGTCGACGACGGCAACCCAAGCCCCCTTCAAATCGGAGATTTCGGCCCATCCATCCGCGAAGCCCTCCACCAGGATCTTGCCTCCGCGCACCGTGGCGCGCGGGACCTGTCCCGCGCGCGCGGCCGTTTCCCGGACGGAAGTGGTCGCCAAGCCGTCCAAGATGCCCTGGCGGAACTGGTAGTAGGAGTACTTCGCCGCGTAGTTCTCGTCGAACAGGAGGGCGCTCTGCCCCTTGCGCCAGTAGAGGTTCGAGTTGTCCGCGACCCCCCAGAGGCAGATCAAGTTCGCGCCTCCACCCACCGCGGCCTTCACGAAGTCGTGGTAGTCCTTCCCCTGGAGAGTGTCCCAGGCGGCCGTGCGATGGGCCGTGGTGGCCGCCGCGGTGGGGTCGGCGTCTCCGTAGTCGGTCTCGGTGACGTACACCTCGAGACCTAGCTTCCGGTATTGCTGCACCGCCTGCTGGAGCAAGGCCCAGTTGTAGGTGAGATCGGTCCGCCAGTGGCACTGGAATCCCACGGCGTCCAGGGGCGTGCCGGAAGCCAGGAGATGCTTCACCAACTGGTAGAAGGCGCGCGTCTTGAGGGATCCGTCCCAGAATTCGATGTAGTAGTCCCGGAGCTCGAGCTTGGCGGTGGTGTGCTGCCGGGCGAGTTGGAAGGCGCGGCGGATGTACGCGGGGTGCTGGGAGTAAACCTTGGCAGTTCCCGTCAGGCCGGACTTGTCCGCTTCCCAGCCCATCTCCTGCCATGGGCACTTGTTCGCGGTGCTGGAAGAATCCCAGTACGATCCGTTCCACATGAAGGCTTCGTTGACCACGTTCCAGTAGTCCACCTTCGCGGCGTTCCCGTTGGTGGTCATGGCGAAGGTGATCCAGTGGTTCAACAACGTGTCCAGCTGGGCCGGCGTCCAGGTGCCGGCGTCGAGCCAACTCGGGAAGTAGGTGGGCGAACCCGCCAGGAGGTGGACCTCCACCTTCTTGCCCTGCGCCTTGGCCCAATTGATGGACTGGTTCGCGTTGGTCAGGTCGAAGGCCACGTTGGACATCCCCGTGCCGCTCCAGGTCTCCCAGGCAGGATAGGCCGTGGTCTGGATCAATCCCATCTCCCGCTCGATCACCGTTTGGACCTTGGAAGCGGATCCCCAATTCACGATGCCTTCCTGGTCGGCATTCCCCACGTTCGCCACCGATCCCACAAGGAAGCCCGTGGCGCCGAGTCGGGTGCCGCTCGGCAACGTCTGCGCACCCGTGGAGGCGCCCAGCACGAGAAGAAGCGGAGTGAACGCGGTCGTTTTTTTCATGGTGGCAGTCGTCTCCGGATTTGTGGCTTCCAGCGAAGGGAAGTTACCGCGCGCACCTTCGCGCGACCGGGGGATTGGAACACCGAAAAATCACGATCTGTATCAACTGTATCAAATTATCTTTCGAAGTCGTGCGAGATCTCGCCGAAATCCTGCTCCGGCACGCCGGTCCCGACCAGTCGGCGCTCCCGTCGGTGCGGGCCCTGGCGCGTTTCCACGGCGCATCGCCCCAGACGGTGCACAAGGCCCTCCAGCGGCTGAGGAGCCGGGGGATCGTCCATTCCATCGAAAGGAAGGGCTATTACTGGGGAACGGCACGGAAAGAGGAGCCGCAGCCTCCATCCCATCGCCAGGACCGCACGGCCAGGATCCGTGAACGGTTGGTTTCCGACCTCCGCTGCGGGGTGTTCCACCCGCTCCGGGACATCCCGTCCCCGCGCGCCTTGGCCCAGATCTATTCCACATCCCCTGCCCGCATCGCCTCCATCCTGGAAAGCCTCGCCCATTCCGGGATCCTGATCCGCCGATCTCGGGGCTTCGCGCTCGCGCCACCCGTGGTCGCGGTCCCCAGGAGCACCGTGCTGGTGGTCACGCGCTGCGACGAGCAGGGCAAGCTGATCTTCGATTCGGAGCGCGAGACCGACTTCATGAAGTCCGTCCACAGGGAGGGACGGGAACTGGGGATGAGGATCGTCGTCGTGGGTTGGCACCAGCAACCTTCGGGCGGGATCTTCCTGGACCAGCTCGGCCGGAGGGTGGATCCCGAGAGCCTTCCGGGGGTGTTCCTGGGATCGATCGTCTCCACCTGGCTGATCCTCGAGCCCTCGCGTCTGCTGGAACGCATCTGGATGCTCCGGGCTCCCGTCTCGGTGTGGTGGGAGCATCCCCGGGGCGACTTCCCCCGCGTCCACGCGAACCATCCCACCACGGTGGGTTTCGACCTTTCCTTCGGACCGGCCGCGGGGATCGCCGTGGGGCGCGCGATCCGGGGAAGGAACCTGCCTTCGGTCGCCTTCGTCTCTCCGTTCCACGGAAGCGAGTGGTCCCGGGCGCGGCTGGACGGATTGCGCGAGGGTTTGTCGGATTCCGTCACGAGCGTCGTCGATTTCGCCGATTCCCGCCACGAGAACGCCTGGCAGTTCCACCAGGCAGGTGGCGTCGAGGCCGGGGAAGACGCGATCCTGGCGATCCTGCGGGGCTTCCTGGACCGTGGCGACCTCGCCGGCCATCCCGTCTGGGTCGCCGTCAACGACCACGTCGCTTTCCGGCTGCTGGAACTCGTGCGCGAGCGCGGGCTTCGCCGCCCCGATCTCGTGTCGTTCGACAACAGCACCATCTGCGACGCCTACCAGATCGATTCCTTCGAGTTCCACACCGAAGGGATGGTCCGGCAGATGCTCTACCATCTCCTCCACCCCACCGCCCGGCTCTACCAGGAGGGTGGATTGCACGAGATGGTCGGGAGAATGGTGCTGCGGAACTGAACCGCGGCGCCGGAAATCGGCGCGTCTAGCTCCCGGAGGAGCTTCGAAGCCGTTCCACGAGAGGCTCCACCATCTCCTTTCCGCGCAACTGCCTCAGCCAGCGGCTGGGAATGCCCGCCAATCCCTCGCGCAGGCCCGCCAACCCTCCGGCGATGCAGGCGGTGGTGTCGGTGTCGTGGCCCAGGGAAACGGCGGCGCGGACCACCTGCGCGTAGGTGTCGCGCTCCATGCACTCCCGCACCGACCAGAGCGAATCCAGCACGTAGCCCTTTCCGGCGCCTTCCATCCGCTCCCGGGGCCGCACGACCCGGTCCAGCTCCGTCCGCTCCGGAGTTCCCGGAGGAAGCACGGCTTCCAACCTCGCGGCGGCCGCGGTCCACGGATCCGCGGAATCGGCGAGGATGGTCCTCGCCCAAAGGCACACGAAGGCGCAGCACACCAGCGCGCGTCGGTGGCCGTGGGTGATGCGTGACTGACGGAAGCTGTCCTCGACGAGTTCGGCGTCCGATCCCCGGTGCCAGAGGGCCAGGGGGAGGACCCGCATGAGCGAGCCGTTGCCGTTCCCCCATTCGTCCGTGCGGCCCGCGGTGGCCGCGGGAGCTCCCGCGAGGTACTTGTCGATGGCCTGGCGGGTCTGGAGCCCGATGTCGAAAACGTCTCCGCCCACCGCGTACAGCCCGTCGCGATGCCAGCGCGCGATCCGCTCCATCAGGTCTTGCGGGTCCAGGCGGCCCAGGTCCAAAAGCGACGAGAGCAGGCAGAGGGCTTGGGCGCCGTCGTCGCTCCAGGTCCCGGGCGGGACGTGGCCGTAGGAACGCATGAAATCCCGCGGAGGCTGGAATTCGATCCGATCCTCGCGAGGGATCCTCCGCGGAGGGGTGAACTCGTAGGGCACCCCCAACGCGTCTCCCACCAGAAGGCCCCACACCGCGCCCTCCATCCGGTCTCCCAGACTCCTCACCAGGTGAGCTTCTTCACCCGATACTCCCCGCCCAGGACGAGGTGTTCGCATTCCCCTTCCAGCAGATGGCGAGGCACGAGCCCGCTGAAGAAGACGATCTTGGGCGAGGGGACCCGGACCTCCCACACGGAGGAACCGAATTCCCAGGCGATCTCGCGGTCGGAGGTGAACGAGCTGAGGTTGTTGAGCTCCACCAGCGATCCGTCGCCGTCGCCTTCGCGCCGCACGGCATACTCCTCGGGATCATGGGTTCCGCGGTAGAGCTGCTTCCAATGTTCCCCGGGGCGGCGGCGTTCCAGCTCGTACTGGCAGAAGGTGTACAGGAGGTCCAGTTGGAGGGTGATGCCCATGGTTTCCGCCTCGCCGCGCATGCGGTCACGACCGTAGCTCTCGCGCGCCTTGGGGTCGTCTGCCAGCCTCCCCTGGTGGTAGGTGGCCCGCAGGCCGAACCGGCTCTCCACCCAGCCCTTGAGCACGGCGCCGGCTCGACCGTTGCTGTCGGCTCCCCATCCCTGCAGGAACCGGAGATAGCTGTGACGGGCCTTCTCGCGATCGGATACCCCCGGGCCGGACCAGTCGCTCAGGAGAAACCGCTCCGAGAGGTATTCGTGGAAGATGCGGCCGCGCTCGTCGGCGTCGGAGATGCGATCCAGGAGGGTGAAGAGCCTGGCTTCCTCCTGGCGCACGCCCACGATCTCGATGGGCCAGGGATCCTCCTGGAACTCGCGGGAAGCCAGCGCCCACGGCGGCAGGCTGCAGCGGTTGACCAAGGGGGATTGGGGCATGGGATCGCGCGGCGGACGCCCCGGAGGGACGGTCCTGCCCTGCGATGGGAAGGAGGAAGTCGGCATCTGTTCGGCTTGGCCAGGCATGGTCCATGGAAAGATCGAATCCCGTGGAGAGCAAGCGGAAGTGTTCCCGGTTTCGCGTTCGCGAATCGCCCGGGCCTTTCCGAACGACCAGCCCGGACGGTCGAGAGGTTGCATCTTGGTCCCAGCATCGGCGGCTGACATTCGCAGGCACCTGGAACGCCGAATCCGATCAAGGAGCAGCAACCATGCGCGCAACCACTTTTCTGACGGCATTGGGGATCGCGAGCCTGGGATTCTGGGGGTGTTCCCAATCCACCGGTCCCACCGCTTCCGCCACAAGCGGCGACGGTTCGCTGGGGGCCGCTTTGGTGGGCACATGGATGGCCGACACTTCCGTGAGCGTCCAATCCGGAAGCCTCTCCGTCCCGGTCTCGGTTTCGGCATCGGTCCTGTTCCATCCCGACAGTTCGTTCAATTCCCACCTGGACGGGGATTCGGTCCTGGGCGCGCCCCTGCAAGGGCACCTGTTCATGGAAACCGGCACCTGGTCGTCCCACGGAATGGATACCGTGGTGGTGCACCCGGACAGCTGCATGGCACCCGATACCGCGACCATCGCGCTCGGCGGATTCCTCTCCGTCTCCCTTCCGTTCCATTTGCAGGGCCTGGTCTACGTCGTCAACGCGCCCATCCCGACCGCCTGTCCCGACTCCCTTCTGATCGCAACCCATCCCGTCCACGACACGCTCCGGCTCCAGCTCCCAGTGACCGTGCCCATCCAAGGCCCGACCCTCTGGCATCTGACCTTCCTCAAGCAGTAGCGGGAAAGGGGAGAACCGGTGGTTTGGCCCCTGTTGGCCGCGATCCTTTGCCGTGGCGGCGACGACCTCTGGAAACCCGCAGGGGCGTGGGAGATTTCCGCGAGCCTGTCCGAGGGCTATTCGCACTACGACGCGACGGAACTCAACGAGGTCCTCCGCCTCATGGAACAGCTCACGCGCGAGACCGCCGGACTCAACCCCTACTCCGTGTCCGGCTTCGACGGCCATCCGGCCACCATGGCCCGGCTTTCGGTCCGCAGGGGGCCCTGGACGGCCTCCCTGGAGACCGAATTCTGGACCCAGTCCTTCGCCCAGACGGACGTCCCCTTCGACCTCGGCGACAACCAGCGCACCACCGCCATCACCTGCGCGGACATCGTCGGACAGAATCTGCAAGGCCTGGCCGGGTGCATGCAGGCCAAGGAGGACTTCACCTTCCTGCCCGTCACCCTCCAGCTTTCCTGGATGCCCCAGTGGACGCCCTGGTTGCGCGCGGGAGCGGGGTACGCCGCGGGCGTGCTGGGGGGGTCGGCCTCGCTGGAGCTCTCCACCACGTACTACGGACAGGGGGCGGCGGCTCCGGACAGGATCCGGTTCGACATCGTCCCCGATCCGCAGGTGAATCCGGTCCAGAAGTTCTTCGCGGAGGCGGAGTGGACGCCCCTGAAATGGCTGGGGGTGGAAACCCGCGGTGGCTGGCGCATCTCGCGGGTGGGGGGATTCACCCTGCGCAATCCCCGGGGAAGTTCCCAGGTCTTCGACGCGGCATTCCAGAATCCGTCCGCAGGCGACCAGCTCTGGATCCGATGGCCCGTCAGCGCCCCCGACCAGCGATCGCTCTGGATCGGGTCGCGCGACAGCGCGCTGGCCAATTCCTCGCGCTACGGACACCAGCTCGTGCAGGGGAACTTCGACGGCTGGTTCGCTGCCCTTTCCCTCGAATTCCGATGGGGGTTCCCGTGAAAATCGTCCGACTGCTTCCGTTTTCCGTCGTCTTGGGACTCGCCGCCTGCGGCTCCAGCCCCGACATCCTGCCCTCCACCCAGGTGGTGCGGGCCAGTCCCGTCGTCTGCATGGACGGCGCGCGCGCCGACCGGGTGCTGGCGGCCACCTGGAACATGGCGATCGGCTTCGACGTGACGGACCTCCTGTTCCTGAATCCGGACAGCGTCAGGGCCATCCACGACCGGGCGGAGAAGATCCACACCGACGCGCTGGGAACCCTGCCGCGACTGCGCGTGCGGTTGATGGCGCAGGAAATCGCGCGCACCGGTCCGGAGATCGTGGGCCTGCAGGAAACCATGCACATGGTCTGGAACGGAGTGCTCGTGGCCGATTTCCTGGACACCTTGATGTCGGATCTGCGGAGCCTGGGAGCCGAATACACCCTGTACACCAGCACCCTGAACGAAGCCACCCTGCACATACCGGACACCACGGGCGGATCCGATTCCATCGTGTTCGAATTCCACGAGGGCAACGCCTTCCTGGTTTCGCCGCGCTGGACCGTGGCCGGGTCGGGGACCGTCCACTACCGCGACGTCATCCCCGTGGATCTGCTGGGACTGAAGACCGTCACCGACCGGGCCGCCCAATGGGTGCAGCTCCAGGACACCTCCGGGTTCCGGCTGGAGGTGTGGAACACGCACCTGGAGGTCCTGGACGCCCAGGCCATCGGACAGGCCGGAGAATTCGCCCTCTTCTCGGATTCGCTGCGCGCCGTCCAATTGAACGCGGGATTCAAGCCTTCCGGACGGCTCTTCCTGGGAGACATCAATTCGCAACCGGGGTCCATCGCCTCGGACATCTTCCTGCAGGCGCATTGGAACGATTCCTGGGATTCCACGAGGTTCGGGAGCGGTCCCACCTACGGGAGCGGGAGCTTGCGCGACTCCACCCGCGTGCTCACCGAACGCCTGGACCGCATCCTGGACCAGGGTGGGTGCGCCGTGGACACCGCGTTCGTGCATGGAAACACCGCGGTGGCCACGGACTCCGGACCCCTCTTCCCCTCCGACCACGGCGTCGTGGTGGCCAAGCTCCGCTACGGCATCCGCCTCTGACCTATTTTTCCTTCCACCATGACCTTGCGCGCCTACTTCCGTTCCATCGAAGACCATGCCGCCACCCACGAACTCGAAGAGGTCGTCTACGACCACGAGGGTTCGCTCCTGGAAGTCTTCCATCCGCTGGAGCCGCTGCGCCAGCGGTCCGCCGGGGACTGGAAGCAGCTGTTCGGAGGGCGTTCCGGCTCGATGGACCTCCGCGACCGTTCCGGCGTTTGGGGCAAGAAGGAATGGGTTCTCCCGCAGATTCCGGACGAGCACATCGTGAGCCTGGGGGAGGGCTGGAATCCGCTCTTGCCCGCTCCGCGCACGGCCGCCCGACTCGGCTTGGCGGATGTCCGCCTCAAGCTCTGCGGCACCACGCACACCGGCTCCTTCAAGGACCTGGGCATGACGGTGCTGGTCAGCTGGGTGAACCACTTGAGGCGCTCCGGAGCGGGGATCCGCGCCGTGGCCTGCGCTTCCACGGGAGACACCTCTGCCGCTCTGGCGGCGTACGCGGCGGCGGCGGGAATTCCCGCCATCGTGTTCCTCCCCGCCGACAAGGTGAGCCTGGCCCAGCTCATCCAGCCCGTGGCCAACGGCGCCCATGTCCTCGCCCTGGAGACGGACTTCGACGGCTGCATGGAAATCGTCCAGGAATTGACGAGGGACAAGTCCATCTACCTGGCCAATTCCAAGAACAGCCTGCGGATCGAAGGGCAGAAGACGGTCGCCATCGAGACGGTGCAGCAACTGGGTTGGACGGCGCCGGACTGGTTCGTCGTTCCGGGCGGGAACCTGGGGAACGTGTCCGCGCTGGCGAAGGGCCTGGATCTCCTCTTCGTGCTGGGGCTGCTCTCCGGCAAACGTCCTCGCATCGCCGTGGCCCAGGCCGCCGCCGCCGATCCGCTGGTGAGGTCCTTCGAACACGGTCTGGCCCCCCTGGTGCCCCAGACGGCCCGGGCCACGCTGGCCAGCGCGATCCGCATCGGCAATCCCGTGAGTTTCCCGAAGGCCCTGGACGCGCTGCGGCGCTACGAAGGCGTGGCGGAATCCGTCACCGAAGACCGGTTGTCCGACGCCGCGGCGCGAAACGACCTGGAGGGGTTCTACAACTGCCCGCACACCGGCGTGGCGCTGGGCGCCCTGGAGCAACTGGTGGAGAAGGGAACCGTGGCCAAGGGATCCCGGGTGGTGGTGGTGAGCACCGCGCACGGACTCAAGTTCAGCGAATTCAAGACGGGGTACCACGAAGGTCGGCTTTCCGGAGTGGAGTCCCGCCTGGCCAACCGCGTGATGCGCGTCGTTCCCACCTACGCCGCGGTCCAGGATGCCCTGAAGGCCGTGCTGCCCTCCGGCACATGAAACCCCGGCGCGGCGCCAGCATCGCTCGTCGTGCCCGGGGGGGCTTCCCTCTCCGCGTCTGCGGACTCGTGCTGGTCCTGGCTTCCGCCTCCCTCGCCACGGGTCCCGCGTCCGCCCCCGATTCGGCCGGCATCTCCACTTCGACTCTTCCCGCCGAGACCGCCAAAGCGCCGGCGAAGGACCTTTCCGCCCCGGACAGTTCCCGGATGGCCGACCGGAAGGACACCGGCGGCGTGCGGTGCGCGATTCCCTGGCCCTGGATCGCGGGTGGGGCGGTGGTGGTCCTGGAAACCACCGCGGTCGTCGTGCTGGTGCTGCAACGTCTGGGCGTCGGAGTGGCGCCCAACCCACCCCCCAACCAGGTGATCGTGAGTTGGTGACCATCGCCGCAAGGCGCCTGCTTCCGTTTCTCGTCGTCTGCCTGTTCCTTTCCTGCGACCGGGAACGCGCGGGCGACGCCGCTTCTCCCTCGGAGACCTTCGCCTTGTCTCCCCGCCTGCTCGCTCCCCCGGGCGTGGTGCTGCCGCGCGTGGATTCGGTGCGGATCGTGGTCCTGAACGCCGACGACCCTTTCGGCGCTCCCTACGACGACCAGACCTTCGGCTGGGACCGGCACGCGGACACGATCCGGCAGATCTTCCGGGAATCCAACCTCCTGGTCGCGATCTCGGGCTTGAAGACGCAGAGCGACGGCACGCACGCGGTGTGGTGGTCGGGAACCGCCACCGACACCTTCGTGGGAATTCGCAGATTCGCGGCCCAATCCCTGCCCGTGCCGGTTTTCGTCGGCGACACGCTGGCCCCCCTGGTCCTGACCCGCGGCACGGACACCATCCAGAACACGGATTCCGCGATCCGCCTGGTCTGGAATCTCCGCGAGGACAGTTCCTTCACGGCGGTGGTGAATGGCGACACCGTCCATCCCGTGGGCGATTCCGTCGTCTGGAACCGTTCCTGGATCTCGGGGAGGACCCTGGCCGTTCTCGCCACCTTCCGGGACAACACGGGGAACCTTTCCACGGATTCGCTGGTGGCCGTCCGCCGCGACCGGGTGGCCGCTCCGTCCATCTCCGTACCCTCGGGAACCTACGCGGACACCATCCACGTGGCGCTCTCGGACAGCACCCGGGGATCCCTGATCCAGTACAGCCTGGACGGAGGGCTGACCTGGCATCCGTACGACACCGCCCTTCTCCTGGGATCTGACGCCGCGGTCCTGACCCATGCGACAAAATCCGGTCTCACCGCGAGCGCGGTCTCCCAGGCCACCTACGCGATCGCGGCCGCGGCTCCCACCTTCTCGGTGCCGTCCGGCACGGGATCCGACGACCTGCTGACCCTGAAGCTCTCCAGCGCCACGCCGGGGTCCGGGTTCCAATTTTCCCTGGACACGGGCAAGACCTGGACGGCGTACGCGGATTCGCTGGTGCTCGGAAGCACCGTCCAACTTCTGGCAAGAACCATCAAAGCGGGGCTCGCGACAAGCGCGGTCTCCCAAGCCACCTACGCGGTCCAGGCCGGAGCCCCGATCTTTTCTATTCCGTCGGGTACCCGTTCCGACGATTTGTTGAACGTGAAATTGTCGGGGTCCACGCCCGGGGCCGGATTCCAATATTCCCTGGACACGGGCCGGACCTGGACGGAGTACGGCGATTCGATCGTGCTCGGAAGCACTGTCCAGATCCTGTCGAGAACCATCAAGGCCGGGCTCGCGACCAGCGCGACTTCGCAGGCGACCTACGCGATCCAGGCGGCCGCACCCACCTTCTCGTTCCCCTCGGGGACCGCTTCCAGCGATCGGATGACCGTCGAGCTGGCGAGCGCCACGCCGGGCGCGAGCTTCCAGTATTCGCTGGACACGGGCAGGACCTGGACCGCCTATTTGGATTCCATCGTGCTGGGAAGTTCCATCCAGTTCCTGGCCAGGACCGTCAAGGCGGGTCTCGCCACAAGCGTCGCGAGTTCGGCCACCTATGCGATCGCGGTGGCCGCGCCCACCCTTTCCGTGCCCTCCGGGACGAGCTCCGACGACCTTCTCCCGCTGATGCTGTCCTGCACCACGCCCGGGGCCCGAATCCAATACTCCACGGACAGCGCGAATTGGCAGTCCTACGCGGATTCCCTGGTCCTGGGAAGCACGACAACCCTCTATGTCCGCGCCACGAAGACGGGCGTGGCCACCAGCCCCGTCGTCAAGGCCACCTACACGGTCCAGGCCGCCGCCCCGGTCATCGGACCCGCGGGAGGGACCTGCGACACCGTGCAATCGGTGTCGATCTCGGGCGCGACCCCCGGAGCGGTCATCCACTACTCCACGGACGGCACCCCTCCCACCGTGGCCTCCCCGGTGTACAACGCCCCGATCGAGGTGGGCAAGACCGAAACCGTGCAGGCCGTCGCCTTGAAAGCGGGACTGGCCGGAAGCACCGTGTCCAGCGCCTCCTACACCTTCGACACCCTGACGGCTCCGAGCTTCGGGCTCGCCTCGGGCTCGTACACGGGCATTCAATCGGTGGCCCTCGCCACCGCGTCCGTGGGCGCCAGCATCCACTACACGACGGACGGTTCCGCGCCGAGCAAGGCCTCCACCTTGTACACCGGCCCCATCGTGCTGGGCGGGACGGAGACCATCCGGGCCCTCGCCGCGCAGAAAGGCTGGGTTTCCAGCTCCGTGTCCGCAGCCTCCTATTCCGTGTCCGACTACGCCGTCCCCTGGAATTCCTCAGCCGTGTTCGGCGCGATGACCGATGCACGCGACGGCCAGACCTACCGGACCGTCACGCTCGGTTCCGAGATTTGGATGGCACAGAACCTGAACTACCGCGGTTCCGCAGGGGTCCCGGACACCGTGGGGATCTGCTACGGCAACAGCCTGGATTCCTGCGCCAAGTACGGTCGCCTCTACACCTGGACCGAGGCGATGGCCGCAGGTGCATCCAGCGCCTCCCTGCCCAGCGGCGCGCGAGGTGTCTGCCCATCGGGCTGGCATGTGCCTTCGGACACGGAATGGACCACCCTCCAGAACTTCGTGGACAGCACCAACACGGTGGACGCCGCCAGGCTGAAGTCCGCTTCCGGATGGGTTCCCAACGGAGGTCTCTCCGGGAACGGGACGGACGATTTCGGCTTCCGGGGACTTCCCGGAGGCTATTCCAACGAAGGTTTTTCCACGGCGGGGATCACCGGAACGTGGTGGAGCGCCACCTCGGACGGAGCCGGGAGCGCTTGGTACCGGGGCATGTACGGCGGCTTCGACGACGTCGATCGCTCCAACTACGACATCTCCGACGGATTCTCGCTGCGCTGCGCGCGGGATCCGTGACCCGCGGTTCCCGAAGAGGCTAGATTCACGCCATGAAGATCATCGTCCTCGACGGCGTGTCCGTGGAACTCCTTCCCCCGGAGCCGACGCTGCCCGAATGGATCGGCCAGACCGAGCCGCTGCGCCAGCTTTTGGCCTGCTGGATGGACGGGGACGACGACGACCCCCCCATGTCGCCGCGGATCACCGGCGTTCCGGGAGTGGGGAAGACCACCCTGGCCATGGCCGCCTCCCGGGTGCGCGGACAGCCGTGCTGGGTCCAGCAGTGCACCTCCGACACGCGTCCCGAAGACCTGGTGATCACCCCCGTGCTCGGCGACGCGGGGCGCATCCTCTACCGCGCTTCCCCCTTGCTGTCGGCGGTCCTGGAAGGAGGGGTGTGCGTGCTGGACGAGGGCAACCGGATGAGCGAGAAGGCCTGGGCTTCCCTCGCCGCCCTGCTGGACCACCGCCGCTGCGTCGATTCCACGACCGCGGGCGTGCGTGTGCAGGCCCACCGGAACTTCAGGATCGCGGTGACCATGAACGAGGACGGCAGCACGTTCGACCTCCCCGACTACGTGGTCTCGCGCCTCCAACCCAGGGTGGAGATCGGGTTCCCAGGTCCCGGCGAGGAGGACCGGATACTCGCGCACCACTCGCCCCGCGCCTCGGACGACCTGCGGGCCATGTGCGTCGCCTATCTCCAGGAGGCCCACGGCCTCGATTTGCCGTTTTCCGTCCGCGACGGCATCCATCTGGTCCGCCTGGCGGGCCGCCTCGCCGCCCAGGGCGGAACCGAGGCGGCGGCGTCCTTTCCCGACGCGGTCAGGCGCGTCCTGGGAGACGACGCCCTGGACCTGGGCGCCTTGCGCCGCCGCCGTCCCGCTTCGGGCAGGACGGATTCCGACGAGTTCTTCTTCGATCCCGACGAGGACGATCTCCGGTAGTGGGCGAGGATCTGCTCCACCTGGACGGATTCCGCCCCGGATTGGCGGTCCTGCCGGTGCGGCACGGATCGCTGCCGTTCGCCGAGGCGGCCCGCGCGGCGGTGCTGTCGCGCCGCTGGTCCGGCGTGGCCCTGGACCTCCCGCCGCAGGTCGCCGGCGAATACCTGGAAGCGGTCCGCAAGCTGCCCGAGATCTGGGCGGCGACATGGATCCAGGACGGACGCCGCTGGGTGCTTCCCGCCGATCCCTGCGACGCCTGCGCCACCGCCGCCCGCGCCGCTCTCCAGGAGAGGATCGCGCTGCATTTCCTGGACGATCCCGCCCAGCCCGGTCCCGAGGACGATCCCGACCTCCCGGATCCCGCCGCCGCGGAAATCCTGGGTGCCGCGGAATTCTCCGGGATCGCCCTGGCGTTCTTGGACAAATATCGCCACGATTCCATCGTCGCGCGCTCGGCGGGAATCGCTTCGCGCCTTCTCGCTCTGCCGGCCGGCCCCGTCCTGGCCGTCGTGCGCCTGGCGCTTCTTCCCGACCTTCTTCGGGCCCTGGCCAGGCCGGGAGCGGCGACACCACCGGAAGAGAGCGATGGCGACGAGATCGAGGACCTGGAACTTCTCCCCGTGGAACCCCGTCACTTGGTCTTCTGCCTGGGAGAATGGCCTTTCGTGGCCCAGGAAGTGGAGCGGATCCGCGCCGACCCCATGGCGCAGCAGCCTCCGTTCCACCGTTGGCCGGCCCGCGTGCTTTCCTGGGCCCGCGAGCGCCACCTGGAACGCCGACGGGCCCGGTTCCTTCCGGTGCACGAGGTGCGTGCGGCGGAGCGCTTCGCCAAGCGCCTGGCCACGGCTTCCGGATACCACCAACCTTCGATGTGGGACCTGGTCCAGGCGGCACGCGCCTGCGCCGGCGATTCCTTCGCGGCCGCGGTGCTCGAGGCCGCGAAGTACCACGGCATGGAACCGGACGGCGACCGTCTGGTGTTGGGGCCCGCGCGAGCCCGCCGTCCCGGCGAGGAGAAATCCCGTCCTTGGTCCAACCGGCTCCTTCCCAGGCCTCCGCGCTGGACGGAAATCCGCCTGCGGCGCGACCCCGAACCCGAGGAGGCCGCCCGATACCTCCGCGACTGGAAGCCCACGTCGCTCTGCTCGCACCTTCCGGAAGATCTTTCCATCGAACGGTTCCACCGCGAAATCCGGGAGCGCGCCCGGTCTTCCAGCCCGTCGGGCCAGATCCGATCGCGACCTTACGAATCGAGCCTGCTCGACGGACTCGACCTGCGCGAAACGGTTCGGAACTTCTGGAAGGGCGAGATCTGGGTGCTCGAGCATCCCGCCCGGTCGCTGCGGCTGGACGCCGCGATCATCGCCTTCGACGAAGGGGAAGACGCTTCGTATCCGCATCGCGGCACCTGGTACGCCGAGCACCCCGGCGAATCCACCTTGATCTTCTACGCGACGGATCCCGCCATGGATCCGGTCGGGCCGGGGATCCTGCGCTCCCGCTACGGGGGGTTGGCGCTCCTGTTTCCGCCCCGGCACGTTCCCGACGTCTATTCCCTGCCCGATCCCCCTCTGGGCGCGCGGGGAGCCCTCGAAACGTTGGTGGCCGGCACCTGTCTCTTCGCGCGGGAAAAGGTCGTCGCCTTCGCTTCGTGGGATCCGCCCAGCCTGCAGCTCCAGGGAATCGCCCGCGATGCGGGGAAGCGCCTGGTCCACGTGCCGCTGTCGGGGTTCCCCGCCCGGTCGCTGGAAAAGCTGCGCACCTTCCACGTCCTCAACGGCAAGGACGTGCGCGGGTGGGCCGACAGCTTCATCCGGGGCTGAGGCCGGAGGCGGGCCGGTGCAGAGGAAGGATCAACCGGAATTTGGCGCCCATGGCGAGACCGGGCACGGCGTGGAGCGAACCACCGTGGCGCTGGGCGACGGCGAATCCGATGGCCAGGCCCAGCCCCATGCCGCCGGAACGCGCGAAGAAGGGATCGAAGATCCGCTCCAGGTCCTCGGTGGGAATGCCGGGGCCGGTGTCGGCCACCTCGAGCACGGCCTGGTCCTCGTGGACCTTCGTTTCCAGCCACAGGGTTCCCCCGCGCGGCATCGCATGCAGCGCGTTCAGGCAGAGGTTGAGCACCACGTGGCGCAACTGTTCCAGGTCCCCCGCGATCAGGGGCGAGTCGTCGAATCCGATGCGGACCACCACTATCCCCTGGCGCCGCAGCCGGTATCCGACCAGTTCCAGGACGGATTCCGTCAAGGTGGACAGGCGGGAGGGCTTGCCCTCCGGCTCGCTCTCATCCTGCCTCGCGAAGTTCTGCAGGCCCCGCACGATGTGCGCGATGCGCATGATCTCCGTCTCGACGCGACCGAGGTCGGCGAGCACCTCCGGCTGTTCGGAGTTCCGGACCTGGAGGATCTGGATCCGGCCCAGGATGACCTGCAGGGGATTGTTGATCTCGTGGGCGATCCCGCCCGCCAACTGCCCGATCCCCGCCAGCCTTCCCGCCTGGATCATGCTCGATTGGAGATCCGACATCCGGTGGTTGGCGGTCACGACGTCCTCGAAGAGCCGTGCGTTGTCGACCGCCGCGGCCAGCAGATGGGAAACGGCCTCCAACCACTCCACCGCGTCGGGTGCGTCCAGGACGTTCCCACCGGCCTCGGCCACGAGCAGCGCCCCCAGGCAGTCTCCATCCCCGTGCAGGAGCGGGAACCCGATCGCCCGGCGGCACCCCAGGCGCTCCATGTCCTGGCCCGAGCCCAGGGACACGTCCAGCCTTTGCGTCCTGCCCGCGGAAACGATCCGCGCGAGCATCCCCTGGCAGGACTCCGGGCCGGCGCCTTCGGCCATCAGCCGCATCGGCTCGCCGGTGGGCCGGAAGATGCCCAGCGCCACGACGGGCGGGTCCATGCGCTCCCGAAGAGCCTTGAGGACGGTATCGAACAGGCTCTGCGGGTCCAGGCTCCTCCCCAGGGAAGCCGCCACGTCGTGCAGGCTGCGCAATTCGATGTACCCATGACGGATTTCGTCGATGTGGGCGATGTTGTCCAGGGCCACGGCCGTCTGCGAGGCCACCAGCCGGACCATCTCGAGGTGGTGCGCGGTGAGGGAATCGGGAGGCGGCACCGTGCGCAGGAGGGCGAATCCGATGTCGGCTCCCTGCACCACCAGCGGCACCAGCAGCCAACCCGGACCCCGGGGGTCTCCGAGCGACGGCAGGGCGGTGGGCTTTAAGGACTCCAGGGCCCATTCCAGGACGCCTTCCTCGTCCAGTTCGCGGATCTCGGTTTCCATGTTCGGTCCGCATCCCTCCCGCAGGGCGATCCGGGAGAGCCTGCGGTCGCCCACGCTCCCGCGCAGGCGCACCTCGGCGGCCGTCCAGGGGACGATCCTGCCCAAGGCCCGCACGAAGGAGCGCAGCAGCGGGGAAAGTTCGCTGGAGCTTCCTGCCTCGTCCGCCATCCGCTGCAGGTGCAAGGTGTCCCGCACGGTGTCCAGAAGTTCGGCCCGTTCGCGTTCGGATTCCCCCAGCAACCGCTCCAGTTCCGCGATCCGCGCCTGGCTCAACGGAAGGCGTCCATCACGTCGCCCGCGCGTTCCAGTTCCAGTTCGACCGCGTCGTGCAAGGTGGGGAGGTCCGAGGCGTCGACGCTGTTGCCCAGCGCGGAAAGCACGTGCAGGACCCTGAGATCCAGATCCTCCGCGAGCGGACAGGATCCGGGGTGGATGGAGGCCACGAGATGGTCGGCCAGGGCCACCAGGGCGGGGAGGCCGGTTTCGGCTTGTCCGGGGAACGGCCCGTGGTGCAGGTCGATGCCCTGGCAGATGGCTTCGGGCAGGTTCCAGCGCCGGCACAGCCATCCGCCCACCTGGGGATGCGCCGCCCCGAGGACGGTCGTCTCCGCTTCGAGGAGGGATCTGCCTTCTTCCCGCACCAGCCGTCGGGTCTCCAGGAAGGCGTCGGGGTGGTATTCGTGCAGGACCACCTGACCGATGTCGTGCAGGATCCCGACGGTGAAGGCCTCTCCGGCCGTCGCCACCCGAAGGATCCTGGAAAGGCAGCGGGATGCCACTCCGACCGCCACGGAATGTTCCCGGAACGCCCTCATGTCGAAGTGCGGATCCTTCGAAGCGTTCCCGAACACGTTCATCACCGACGTGGCCAGCGCGAGGTCCTTCACGGCCCCGAACCCGAGGACCACAAGCGCCAGGCTCACTGTCCCCACCTTCTGCTGGAAACCGTAGTAGCTGGAATTGGCGAGCTTGAGCACCCGCGCGGTGAGGACCTGGTCGGTGGAGATGGCCTGGGCCAGGCCGCGCGCCGACGTTTCCGGATCGTCGACCATCTCCAGGAGCCGCGACACGGTTTCCGGCAGCGCCGGCAAGGTGATGACGGATTCCGTCGAGCGGCGCAGGCGCTCGGCGCGTCCGTCGATCCCGTCCGGGCCTTCCGCCACGCCCTCGGGGCTCGCGAGCCTCGACGCGATCCTGCGCGTGTCGCCCGATCCCGAACCCGCCGTCGGGAAGTCGCCGCGGCTCATTTCTTCGCCTGCAACCGCACCCGGGCCCGCAGCTTGACGATGGCCTTGGAGTGGATCTGGCACACCCGGGATTCGGTGACGCCCATCACCTTGCCGATCTCCTTGAAGTTCAGCTCCTCGAAGTGGTACATGGATACCACCAGGCGTTCCTTGGCCGGGAGCCCGGAGATGGCTTCGCGGAGCAAGGCCTTCGACTGCCCTTCCTCGATGTCGGCCAGGGCGTTGGCGGCCTGCGGATCGGCGATGGTCTCGGAAAGGGCGGGCGCATCGTCTCCCAACCCGTCCTGCTCGTCCAGGGAAAGCACCGTCAAGGGCGCGACCTCGGAAAGCAGTTCCTCGAATTCGACCAGCGTCAGTCCAAGGTGCTGGGCGACTTCGTCGTCGTAGGGAGCCCGACCCAGGAGGCCCGACATCTCCGAATACGCCTTCTGCAGGCTCCGACCTTTCTGGCGCACGCTTCGCGGAACCCAGTCCAGGGAACGCAATTCGTCCAGGATCGCGCCGCGGATCTTGTGGACGGCGTAGGTCTCGAACTTGATCTCGCGCTCGGGTTCGAAGGTTTCCACCGCCCGGATCAGGCCCATCACGCCGGCACCCACGAGATCGCCCATTTCCACGTGGCTCGGAAGGCCGACCGCCACTCGCTGCGCGGTTTGGCGGGCAAGGCCCGCGTATTCCGCCAACAGCCTGTCCTTGGCCTTGCGGCTGCCGTCGACCTTCCATTCCTTCCACAACTGCTCTAATTGCGCCATGCGGGGGTCATGGTATCACCCTGGAGACGGCCTTGGCCAGGAATCTCAGATCTTGAGACCCAGTCCCAAGGTGAGTTCGATACGGCTCCAATCCGAAATCTGCCGATAACCGGGGTTGCCCGGCACGGCGAGGTCGGTGGAGGCCCACAGCCAGGCCAGTCGGATCCGGTAGAAGGCCTTGTCGCCCAGGTCGGCCGACCAGACCGATTGGAGTGTCCCCATGGGACCCCAACCGGAAGTCTCCAGATAGGCGCCGGAATGGTCGATCCGATCGCTCAGGTAGAACGGCCCCGCCCCGACGGACACTCCGATCCTGCCATGGAACTGTTCGGATTCCCAGACCCGCGTGAGGACCAGGGCTGTGGCGGAATTGTCGATGGTTTCGGAGGCCACGTCGGAAGGTGCCAAGGTCAAGTCCCCGCCGCCGAAGGATCCGATCTCCCAGAGCCCCACCGAGAGTTCCGGCATCAGGGACCAGTTCCCGGCGGCCTCGACCAGGAGGCTGGCGCGTTCGCCGGCGTCGGAGGCGTTCCCGGGAACGGGAGAGACGTACCCGCCGAGTCCGATCCCAGCGGACAGATCCCCTTCCGACCAAGCCGGACCGGTTGCGACCGTCAGGAGAACCAAGAGGGGAAGGATCCGGATCGGTCGATGGTGCGTCGAGGTCATGTGGCCCCCCAAGGTAGGAAGCCTTGGGCTGGGATGCGCTGGGAAACGGGCCTCAGTGCGTGTTGGTCGGTGCCGGATCGGCAGGTGCCGACACGGGGAAGTCGAAGGCGCCGGAGAAGGGGTCGGCTTTCGCGTCGCGGGAGGAGAGCGGCTTCAGGTGCCATCGGGCTTCGATGAAGGAGAGGGTCGAAACGCTCTCGTAGATCCGCTTGTCCACGATCCCGCGACGGGCCAGCGGCGAAAGCAGGATTCCCGGCACCCGCGTCCCGGGCCCCCACTTGTCGGTCGCGGGTGGTGCCACATGGTCCCAGCGTCCGCCGTTCTCGTCGTAGGTGATGACCACCACGGTGCTGTTCCAGACGGAGGGATGGTTCCGCAAGCTGTCCACCAGGGCCCGGACGTGGTTCTGGCCCTTCACCAGTTGGGCGTAGCCGGGATGCTCGTCTTGTTCGCCTTCCGACTTGATCCAAACCACGGCGGGCAGTTTCCCGGCCTCCAGGTCGGAGAAGAAGGATGTTTCGTCCTTCATGTGCTTTTTCCGATAGGTGGATGCCGTGTCCACGAACTTCCGGAAGTAGAGGAAGGGCTGGTGATGGTACTGGTATTCGATTTCGGGGGACTCCCCTCCGCCCGCCATGGCCGAGTCGTAGCCTCCGCTGTACCACGCCCAGGACACCCCGGCCTTGTCCAGCCGATCACCGATCGTGGGCAGGTCCAAGGGGGGAAGCCGTAGGGAATCCGCCGTGCCAGGCAGGTGAGGCCAGGCCCAGGGCTGCACGGTGTTCACGGCGAAGCTGTCGGGGGTGATGAACCCATCGCCTTTGGGAAGGAGGTGGCCGTGGGAATCGAGCTTCGCCATCTTGGATGCGGGCAAGGCCTTGCCTTTGGGCCAGCGCGGGCTCCGCGCAGCGACCATCCAGATGTGGTTGAGGAAGGATCCTCCGAAGGCGCTGTGGAAGAAGTGGTCCATCACGACCCCCTGGGTGGCCAGGACCCCCAGAGGCAGGGATTTCGCGTCCACGTAGCTCATGGCCAAGCCCTCGGCGTCGGAACCCGCCACGAAACGGTCGTTCTTCCCGCCGTCGATCTGGTATTGCTCCTGGTAGAAGCGGTGCCGGAGATCCCGGGTGAGCGAATCGGCGTTCAGGTACGTGGTCAGATCCCAGGGACCGTCGGGCAAGTCCAGGTTGGAACCGAAATGGGCCGCGTCGTTGAAGGGCAGCCGGGCGTAGGGAACGCCGCTGGAGTCCACCTGCGTCCTGGAGATTTCGGAGGCGCTGTCCAATCCGTCCGCACCCGGAAATCTTCCCAGGAGACCATCGAAGCTCCAGTTCTCCTGGTAGATCACCACGAAGTGCTTGACATCCGACAGCTTGGCGGCGGAGGCGCAACCGCAGGCGAGCGCCACCGCGGAAAAGAGCAGTCTCGGGTTCGGCATGCGGTCCATGGTTTGCTCCCGGTTCGAACGAATTCCGCAAATTGCATGAAACCCGCCGATGCCGACGGGTTCGAAACAGGTGGGAAACAGGAGCCAACCCCCTTTCGGGGCTGGCACGGGGGTGTCACTGGACGAAGGTCTTGATGCTCTCCGCGGAACCCACAGCGCGGATCACCACCAGTCCCGATGCACCCACCTGGATCCGGGCATCCGCCTGTCCGGCATCCACGGCCTGGCGTCCCACCAGGCGACCGCGCAGGTCCCGGACTTCGAATTCCGCGGGACCGGAGGCGTCGGCGCGGTGGATGGAGATCTCGCCGGGCGCGACGTTGCGCAGAGACATTTCGTGTCCGCGAGGGCCGGTTGGCTTGATGCCGGTGGCGATCGGGAAGTCGAAGGCTCCGGTGAAGGGATCGGCCAGGGAGTCGCGGGCGGACAAGGGCCTGAGGCCGTACCGGTGCTCGATGAAGGAGAGGATGGAGACGGTTTCGTATTGGCGCTTGTCCACGATTCCCGACCTGGCCAGCGGCGAGAGCAGGATGCCGGGCACACGCAGGCCCGGACCCCACTTGTCGATGACGGGCGGGGCCACGTGGTCCCAGCGTCCCCCGTGCTCGTCGTAGGTGATGATGAGCACGGTGCTGTCCCAGACGCTAGGGTGGGCCTTCAGGCTGTCCACCAGGGCCTTGACGTGGTTCTGTCCGTTCACCAGCATCGCGTATCCGGGGTGCTCGTTCTGTTCCCCTTCGGGTTTGATCCAGACCACGGAGGGCAGGTGGCCGGACGACAGATCGGTGAAGAAGGACGTCTCGTCCTTGAGGCGGGCCTTGCGGTAGGCGGAGCTCGTGTCCGCGAATTTCTGGAAGAAGTTGAACGCCTGGTGGTGGTATTGGAACTGGATGTTCGGGGAATTCCCGTCTCCGGCCAGCGCCGAGTCCCAGCCGCCCGAGTACCAGGCCCAGGGGATGTTCGCCGAATCCAGGCGGTCGCCGATGGTGGTCATGTTCAGCGGGGGCAGGCGCAGCGAGTCCGGGGTTCCCGGATAGTACGGCCAGGTCATGGGTTGCACCGTGTTCACCGCGAAGCTGTCCGGGGTGATGTAGCCGTCGTTGGTCCGATTCCCCATGACGTCGAACGTCGTGATCTTGGAGGCGGGGAGGGGACCCGCAGGCCACTTGGGGGTCTGCGCCGAGACCATCCAGATGTGGTTCAGGAAGGAGCCTCCGAAGGCGCTGTGGAAGAAGTGGTCCATCACCACCCCCTGCGATCCGAGCACGCCCAAGGGGAGGTTCGTGGCGTCCACGTAGCTCATGGAGAGGCCCTTGGCGTCCGAGCCGGCCGCGAACCGGTTGTTGAGGCCGCCGTTGATCTGCCACTGTTCCTGGTAGTACCGGTGGACCAGATCCTCCGTCAGGGAGTCGGCGTTCAGGTACTGCGTCATGTCCCATGGTCCGTCGGCGAGCACGAGCTGCGCCCCGAAGTGCGCCGAATCGTTGAAGGGAAGGTGCGTGTAGGGGGTTCCGGTCGAATCGAGCTGCGTCTTGGACATCGCGGACGCGCTGTCGAGGTTGTCCGCGCCCGGAAATTTCCCGAGCAGGCCGTCGAAGCTCCAGTTTTCCTGGTAGATGACCACGATGTGCCGGACGTCGGAAAACTGGGCCGCGGATGCCGCGGACGCGGCCAAGGCGATCGCGGAGAGCACCGGTCCCGTGCGGATTTTTTTGGTCAAGCGTAAACCTCCTGGATGATGGGTCCGGTCGAATGTACGGCCGGAATTCACGCCGGAATCTGTCGACTCGCCGCTGAAACGCGCGGGACACGCCGGCGAAAAACGGATCAGAAGGGCGTGTGATCCATCTGCGGGTGTTGTCGAGAATTGTCGATTTGTGTCCTCAGGACACGGACCAGACCAGGACCTTCAGGTAGCGGGTTTCGGGCATCGCGGGGTGGACGGGGTGGTCGGGAGAGGCTCCCAGGCTCCACAACAGCCTGGCCTGGCGCCGCTTCTGCCGCAGGGCGCGCACCACGGAGGCGCGGAAATCTTCCTCGGGCACCAGGCCGGAGCAGGAGCAGGTCACCAGGATCCCGTCCTCCTCCAGCACCTCGAGGCCGAGTCTGGACAGATTCTGGTACCCGATCAGCGCCTGGTCCACGGCCTTGCGGCTCTTGGCGAAGGCGGGGGGATCCAGCACCACCATCCCGAAGCGGCGTCCCTGGCCGGCCAGGTCGCGCAACCCGTCGAAGACGTCGGCCTGGTGGAGCGAACGCTCGCCGGACAGGTTCGCCCGCTCCCATCCCGCCGACACGAGGTCCAGCGCCTCCAGCGAGGAATCCACGAAGGTGCAGGAAAGGGCTCCCGCGCGGGCCGCGGCCAACCCCCAACCCCCGCTGTAGCAGCAGGCGTCCAGCATGTGCTTGCCCGCGGCCAGGCGCGCGAGCAGTCTCCGGTTGGCGGCCTGGTCCAGGAAGAACCCCGTCTTCTGACCGCCCTCGAACGGAGCCCCTGCCTCCACGTCCGGACCCACCGGCACCCAGGCGGGCCCTGTCCGGTTCCCGAACCAGCGATCCTCGTCGGGGAGTCCTTCCAAGACGCGCGAAGCACCGGATCCGGACAGCTTGACCCCTTCCAGGCCCAGGTTCAGCAGGGCGCGGGCCACGGCGGGAGCGCGGCGATCCATGGCCACCGTCTGGGCCTGGACCACCGCGTGCGTTCCGTACCGGTCCACCGTCAGGCCGGGCAGGCGGTCCCCGTCCGCGTTGACCAGGCGGCAGAAGGCGTTGCCGCCCAGCCAAGCCGCCCGCTCCGCCAAGGCCTTCCCGAGCCTTTCCACCCAGAACTCCTCGGTGGGATCCGGCTCCGGCAGGTCGGGTTGGAGCCTGGCGGCGATCAGGGTGTGGGGATGGACGTCGACCAGCCCCAGCGGGCGACCGTTGGCCGCCACCAGCAGTCGGCTTTCGCCGGGCTGTGGTTTGGAAGATTTCTTCCAGTCGACCTCGTTGGAGAAGACCCAAAGGTGGCCGGCAAGGACCCTGCGCTCCTGGCGCGGCAACAGATGCAACGTTTCCATCGGAAAAGAGAAACGGCTCCCGGACGGTCTGAGTGTCCCGGAAGCCGTTTCGAAGTGGGCAATGTAGGGCTCGAACCTACGACCCGGTGATTAAGAGTCACCTGCTCTACCAACTGAGCTAATTGCCCGACGAACGAGGGGAGGAAAATTAGTCCGCAGGCCGCATTTGTCAAGGGTGTGGACGTTCTTCCCGGAGGCGGAAACCGGAGCAATGCTCGAGCGTTCGAAAAGGTTGGGCCGCAATGGTCGGGCGTGTCAAACAGGTCGGGGAGAGCTAAGATCGTGGGATTCATGATCGACGTGTCCAGAGATGGGAAATTCGCCGGGATCCGGGTCAAGGTGCTCGATCTCGTGCACAAGGTGACCTTGGTGATGGGTTCCATCACGCTGTTGTTCGGATCGGGTCGGGTCCTGGAAGGTACGGGAGATGTCAGGGCCTCCCTTTGGAATGCCCTGTTCCTGGCGATCGTCGCGGGTCTCTGGGTGTTTCGGGGCAAAGTCGGGACCGAGATCCGCGCCGTGTTCGTCCTCGGCTCCATTTCGGCGGGGGGAACGGTCGGTCTGATCCTGCACGGGAGCAGTTCGCCCGCGGGTTCCCTGCTTCTGTCGGTGTTCGTCCTGACCTGGCTCCTGCTGCCCCGGCGGTGGGCCTGGTCCATGTACGCGCTGGAGCTGGTGGAATTCGTTCTCGCGGCGACTTCCAACATCCGCCACGGAAGCTCCATCGATGCCGCCCTGCCCCTCGTCAACCGCACCGCGGTCATGTGGGTCAACCTCGGCGTGTGCTACGCCCTGGTGGCCGGAATCGTCCTTGCCGCGGTACTGGTGCTGGTGGGCGAACTCAAGGAGAATTCGAGCAGGCTTTCCGAACTCAACGAGGAACTGGAACGACGCGTGGTTCTTCGCACCGCCGACATCCAGCGGGAGCGGGAATCCATCGAGACCTTTTCCTACACGGTGTCCCACGACCTGCGCGCACCGCTCCGCGCCATCGACGGGTTCGCGCGCGCCCTCCAGGAGGACTTCGGGGGAACGCTCCCGGAAGAGGCTCGCGTCCTGACCGGCCGCATCGTGGCGGCCACGGAACGGATGGGCAGATTGATCCGAGCGCTGTTGGGACTCTCGCGGCTGGGTCGCCAGGAGATCGACTCCCAGGAGGTGGATGTCGAGGGAGTGGTCCGGGAGACGATCGAGGAATTGACCGCCGCCGGAACCGGCAGGGACGGTAGATCCGAGGAGCACGGAGCGATCTGGCAGATCGGACACCTGCCCCGAATCCATTCGGATCCCGACATGGTGCGGAGGGTGTTCGCGAACCTCCTGGGAAACGCCTGGAAATTCACCCGTGGGGAAAGCGCGCCCAGGATCCGGGTGGAAGGCGTCCAGCGCGCCGACGGGACATGGTACGAGATCTCCGACAACGGCATCGGTTTCGACATGGCCCGGGCCGACCTGATGTTCAAGGCGTTCCAGCGGTTGCACGGCGATTCGATCGACGGAATCGGGATCGGTCTGGCCACGGTCAAGAGGATCCTCGACCGCCTGGGAGGCGACATCGAGGCCCATGGAACCGTCGGGGGCGGTGCCACGTTCCGCTTCCGGTTGGCACCGGTGCGCAAGGTCGGGACGACGAGGAACGAACTGGTCAGATCCTGACCGGAACTCCGGCTTCCGCCATCTCCGCCTTGAGCGATCCGACGGTCCAGCCGTCGATGTGCACGAGGCTCGCGACCAGGGCGGCGTCCGCTCCCACATCGGGGGCGAGCACGGCCACCAGGTGCCCGGGAGCGCCCGCACCGCCGGAGGCGATCACCGGGATGCCCACCGCGCGGCACACTTTCCGCGTGATTTCCAGTTCGTAACCCGTCTTGGTGCCGTCCGCGTCGATGGAGTTCAGGCAGATCTCCCCGGCACCCAGTTCCTCGGCGCGGCACGCCCAGGCGACGGCGTCGATCCCGGTGCGTTCGCGACCGCCCTTGACCACGACCTCGTAGCCGGACGGAGTCTCTTCCGACTCCCCCACGCGCAGGGCGTCCATTCCCAGGACGATGCACTGGTTCCCGAAGGCCTTGGCTCCCTGGGAGATGATTTCCGGACGGCGAACGGCGAGGGAGTTCACGCTCACCTTCTCCGCGCCCGCCAGAAGGACGTCGCGCATGTCCTGGAGGTGGCGGATGCCCCCTCCCACGCTGAAGGGGATGAACACCTCGCGGGCCACGCGGCGGACCATCTCCAGGTCGATCCCGCGCCCCTCGGCGCTGGCTGTGATGTCGTAGAACACGAGTTCGTCCACTCCCTGCCGGAAGTACTCCGCGCCCATCTCCACCGGATCTCCCAGATCGCGGTTGTCCACGAACTTCACGCCCTTGGTGACCTTCCCCGCGCGCACGTCCAGGCAGACGATGAGCCGTTTCGCCAGCATCTAAGGCCTCCAGCGCGCGAAGTTCGCGAGGATCCGCAGGCCGGCCTCGCCGCTTTTCTCGGTGTGGAACTGCGTGGCCACCGCGTTCCCCGATTCCAGGATGGCGGCGAATCCGGTCCCGGCGTAGTCGGTCCGGCCCAGCGCGGCGGAAGGTTCCGAAGGGACCGGGTAGTAGGAATGCACGAAGTAGAAGTGCGTGCCCGACGGGACCCCCTGCAGGAGGGGGTGGGAGCGCAGGAAGTCCACGGTGTTCCAGCCCATGTGCGGCACTTTGGGTCGGGGACCGGGGTTGGGTCGGGGACCGGAGCCGGGCAAGGGGTCGGGGAGGGCGTCGAAGCGGAAGCGGCGGACGTTTCCGGGCACGATCCCCAGGCAGGCGACGCCTCCGTCCTCCTCGGAGCGGTCCAGCAGGATCTGGCACCCGATGCAGATGCCCAGCAAAGGCGTTCCCTTCTTGACGGATTCCGTCAAGGCTTCGCCGAGCCCGGTGGCGCGCAGGGTCTCCATCGCGGATCCGGCCGCGCCCACGCCCGGGAACACGATCCGGTCGGCGTCGCGCACCACTGCGGGGTCGCCGCTGACGCGGTGCTCCACCCCCAGCCTGGACAGGGCCAGCGATACGCTCGCGAGATTCCCCGCCTTGTAGTCCACCAGGACCGTCACTTCGCTCTCCGGGGCCTGGCCTTCCGCGGCGGACGCGACGCGGGCGCGGCGCGGCGGCCCTTGGCCGAAGGCGGCTGGGAGGCGGCCCGCGCGGCCGGGAGGCGCATGCGGATGGCCTGGGCGTGGTGGAAGAACCCTTCCGCTTCGGCCAGGTTCACGATGTGCGGCCCGTCCTGCGCCAAGGCCTGGGGCCCGTAGAGCAGCAGGCTGGTGCGCTTCAGGAAATCGTAGACGCCCAGCGGGGAGGCGAACCGCGCGGTGCCGCTGGTGGGAAGCACGTGGTTGGGTCCGGCCAGGTAGTCGCCCACCGATTCGCTGGTCCACGGGCCCACGAAGATGGCGCCGGCGTTGCGCAGGCCCTCCAGGATCTCCTGGACGTTTTCCGTCATGATCTCGGCGTGCTCCGGAGCCATGCGGTTCGCGGTGTCCAGCGCCTGCGCCCAGGAGGAGCAGACCATGAGCAGGCCGTGGCGGGAAAGGGCGAGTTCCAGCACGGTGCGCCGCGGCGAGGCCTCCACCTGCCTCTGGACGGCTTCCGCGACCGCCTTGGCGGCGGCGGGGCTGGTGGTGAGGCCCACGGCCGCCTCCCATCCGGAGCCGTGTTCGGCCTGGGACAGGAGGTCGGCCGCGACCCACTCGGGATGGGCCGTGCCGTCGAAGAACACCAGGATCTCCGAGGGGCCGGCGATGTTGTCGATGTCCACGGTGCCGAAGACCTCGCGCTTGGCGATGGAGGCCCACACGTTGGAGGGTCCCACGATCTTGTCGACCCTCTCGACCCCTTTGGCCCCGTAGGCCAGGAGTCCCACCGCCTGGGCGCCTCCCACGGCGTAGACTTCGTCGATGGAAAGTTCCCGCAGAGCATAGGCCACGGAGGGCTCAAGGCCGCGAGGGCAGGGCGTGACCACCGCGATCTCCTCCACGCCCGCTACGCGTGCGGGGACCGCGTTCATGACCACCGTGGACGGATAGGCCGCGGCGCCGCCGGGCACGTACAGACCCACCCTGCGAAGCGCCGTGATCCGCATTCCCAGCCACTGTCCGGCGGCCCCTTCGAGCACCCACGATTCCTCCGCCTGCCGTTCGTGGAAGGCGCGGACTTGCCGGATGGAGCGCCGGATGGCTTCCTGAACCGGACGAGGACATGCCCCCGCCGCGGCATCCAGGGCCTTCAGCGGGATCCGGAGCCCCTGGCGGGGACCCAGCCCGTCCAGGCTCCTGGCGTAATCCGTCACGGCGGAAAGACCCTTCTCCCGCACATCGCGGAGGATCTCGCGCACCTTGGCCTCCGTCTGGGCGTCCGGAGACGCGCCCCGGGCCAGGATGGTCTTCAGGCGCGCGGCCGCCTTGGCTCCCGACAGCGGTGGCAGGATCACGAAAGGCCCGGGATCGAGACCCCGTCCACCTTGGTCAATTCCCGGAAGTCGTCCAGGAGCCCGCGGAAGACCGGGCCCACCGCGCCGGGTCCGATCTCGCGCCCGTCCACCTTGACCACGGGGATGAGTTCGGCCCCGGTCCCTGTGAGGAACATTTCGTCCGCCGTGTACACGTCGAACCTGGACATGCGCTCCTCGCGCACGTCCAGGCCCTTGCGGCGAGCCAGCTCGATCACAGCGTTGCGGGTGATTCCCTCCAGCGCGTTTTCCGTTGCCGGGGGGGTCAGCAGTCTTTGGTCGCGCCACACGAAGATGTTGTCTCCGGTGCACTCCGCCACGTAGCCCTGCAGGTTCAGCATCAGCGCCTCCTGGACGCCGGCGCGGATGGCTTCCATCTTGGCCATGATGTTGTTCAGGTAGTTGAGGCTCTTGATGCGGGGATTCAGCGCTTCCGGGTGGTTGCGCGGCGTGGGCACCGTCACGATGTCCAAGCCTTTCAGGTACAGTTCGGGCGAATAGAGCTGGATGGTGGCCGCGATGCACACGATGCTCGCCTTGGGGCACAGGTAGGGGTTCAGGCCCAGGTCGCCCACGCCGCGGCTCACCACCAGCCGGATGTACCCGTTGGCGATCCCGTTGCGCCGGCACGATTCCACCACGATCTCCGAGATTTCCTGCGGGGTCGCGGGAATCGAAAGCCCGATGGCCTTGGCGGAATCGTAGAGGCGCGCGATGTGCTGATCCAACCGGAACACCTTGCCGTGGTAGGCCCGGATGCCCTCGAAGACGCCGTCGCCGTAGAGGAAACCATGGTCGAACACCGAGATCTTGGCTTCGCTCTTCGGGAGGAAATCGCCGTCGATGTAGATCACCTGGTCGGACATGTTCGCTCCTTGTGCGTTGGAGGAGGAAATCTAGCCCCCGGGAGCGGCCTGGGAAGGACGGACGACCACTGTCCCCGCCCAGATGTCCGGAAACGACCGGTGGTCGGGGCGGAACAGCACCAGCAGGCAGGAGGCCAAGAGCAGCGCCGAGGCGAAGTCGGAGATGATCGCCCAGTTGGACGGGTCGTTCTGGAGCGCCTGGGCCAGCGCCATCTGGTCGATGTCTCCCGGGAGGGAGGGAAGGACGGATCCGATCTGCAGCGAGACGGTGACCACCAGGACCAGCAGAAGGACCTCCCGTTGGATGGAATCCTGCCAGCCCAGAGGCTTGGCGTCCACCCTCAGGACGCGAAGTCCCAGCATCCGCTTGCCCGGGGTGCCGTGGTGGAGCTTGGTGAGCACGATTTCCAGGACGGGGAAGAGCGAGAGGCCGATGGCGAAGGGGCCGATGTTGTGGAGATAGAACGCGGCCTGTACGCCCAATCCCGTCAAGGGAAGCAGGAACAAGAACAGAAGGGCGTCGATGCCCTTGGCGACCAGGCGCCTCCAAAGTTCCGCAGGACGCCAGGTGATCAGGATTGGTTCAGGCACGGCGGCAATGTAGACGATCCGCGCCGGGAGGGTGCGGGGGGAGTAGGTATCCTTGGAACCCGACGGCCCGCGTTCGCGGCACGGCGTTCCCGGTCGAAGGAGGTGGAGCCCTGGACATGGACACGAGGATGGGTCGGGTTTGCCGAGCCGTGGGGCTCGCGGCAGGGAGCCTCGCCGGGATCTCTTCCGGCGCGGTGTACCTGCACGTGTCCTTCGACGGCGACCCCGTCGGCGCCTACAGGTACGACTCCTGCAGGGCCGAATTTCCCGGAGTGACCTGGAACAACGGATTGTCTCCCGACAGCGACCGGGTGCAGGTGGTCCAGGGCGGAGATACCTCATGGTCGGGACATTCCCTCCGGGTGGATTACCCCGCGGGCTGCCTGGGACCCACCGGCACGGGCGGTGCCCGCGCCTGCGGAGCCCAATGGCGGTCCGTGCTCCCTTCCACCCGCGACACGTTGATGCTCTCGTACCACGTGGACTTCCCCGAAGGGTTCGAATGGGTCAAGGGGGGCAAGCTCCCGGGGCTTTGCGGTTCCGAATGCAACACCGGAGGCCATCCGCCCACCGGCACGGACGGCTGGTCGGCGCGCATCATGTGGAGGTCGTCCGCCCAACTCGTGCTCTACCTGTACCACGCGGGCCAGCGAGGGACCTACGGCACCGACATCGTCTGGAAGGATTCGAGCGGGAACACGCTGCGGGTGGAGACCGGAAAGTGGCACCAGTTGGCCATCCGGGTGATGCTCAACACTCCGGGGACCAAGGGCGGACCGGGTCTTCCCGACGGTCGCGTCCAAGCCTGGTACGACGGCCGCCTGGCCGCCGACACCGCCGGATTCCGGTTCCGGGACCTGGGCTCCATGCACGTCGACAGGTTCTACTTCTCCACCTTCTTCGGCGGGGGGACTCCCGACTTCGAGGCTCCCGACGACAACCGGATCTTCTTCGACGATTTCCTGGTCGCCGACAGCATCGCTCCGACGCCTCCGACCGCCAGGCCCTGATGTGCTACCTTCCGCGAGCGGCCCGGAAGGCCGCCGTGGAGGACTCGTGCGACCCATCTCTCTCCTGTCCGAAGCTGACATCGAGCACCTTGCCGCCCGAGGCATGGACAGGGACGAAGCCCAGGCGCAGTGCGACCTTCTCCTGTCCGGAACGAAGCCCCCGACGCTGGCTCGCGCCGCCACGGCGGGAGACGGGATCGCGCGCGTCGAACCCGGCGCGCTGGACGCGCTGATCCCCGATTTCCTGGGTTTGGCCGGACGCGGCGAGGTGGGATTCTTCGTTCCCGCCAGCGGTGCCGCGAGCCGGATGTTCGCGGGGCCGCATCAATTTCTGTCTGGAACCCATCCCGACCCCGACTCGGAAGCCTCCCGCCTGCGGAACCTGGCGACGGCACCGGTCGTGGCGCGAAATCTCTGGAACCGAGGCGTGTCCCCCGGCGACGCGCAAGGAGTGGCCCGGCTCCTGGTCTCGGAGGTTCCGGATGGATTCGGATGGTCTTCGCGGCCCAAGGCCTTCGTGCCCTTCCACGAGGACCCGGAGGAGACCTTCCCGCTGCGCACCCCGTTGGTGGAGCAGGTCGCCGAGTCGGCGGAAGTCGTGGGGCAGGGAGCGCACGGCACCATCCACTTCACCCTGCCGGAGGATTGGCCCCTTCCCCAGCACTTCAACGAGCTGTGCCGGGTGCTGGGCCGTCGGCACGGTGGAGACATCGTCGCCGGAGCATCCGCCCAATCTCCGTCCACGGACACATTGTCCGTGACAAGCGCGGGAGAGCTGGTCCGCGATGCCAGCGGGAACCCGGCGCTGCGGGCCGGCGGACACGGGTCCCTCCTGGAGAACCTCGCGGCAACCCCGGGGAAGGTGGTCCTGGTCAAGAACATCGACAACATCCAGCCCGACCACCGCCGCCATCTGGTGGTGCCTTGGCGACGCCGACTGGGCGCTCTGGCATGGGCCCTGCGCAACGCCGCAGACGAGTTCCTGACCACCGGAGATTCCGGTTCGCTGCGACTTCTGGCGGAGTCCCTGGGAATCGGTTTGCCTGGCGCGTCGGATCTGCACGCCGCAGTGGGCAGACCTTTGCGCGTCGCGGGCATGGTGCCCAATGTGGGAGAGCCGGGTGGCGGGCCGTTCTGGGTGGAAACACCCGATGGACTGCGCTTGGAAATCATCGAACAGTCCGAGGTCGCGCCCGAGCAGAAGTCGTTGCTCCTGGGGTCCACCCACTTCAATCCCGTGGAGATGGCCTGCTGTTTCCGAAGGTCGTCCGGCGAGGCGTACGATCTGAAATCCTACGTGGATGCTTCCCGCGCTTTCTTGTCGACCAAACCCGCGCCGGGGGGCGAAATCCGGGTCCTGGAGCGACCCGGCCTTTGGAACGGCTCCATGTCTGGATGGTGGACCGTGTTCCTGGAAATCCCTCTGGACACCTTTCTTCCCGCCAAGACGATCTACGATCTGGCTCATCCATGGCGGTTGGGCTGAGGGAGGGATCGGCGAACTTCCCTTCAGGGCGATTCAGTGGCGGTATTCGGCATTGTTTGACAAAGCCGGGTAAACCGAATCATCGTCGGATTTATGGACCTATTTGCGCAATAAAATTGCTGATTGTTAACAATTGGATCGAAATTGTCGCACTAACATCACCGCTTGGTGCAATAGTTTTAAAATATCTCTGCAAGGATGCATAAACAGGTTGGAGCAAAATCTTTCATTGTAGTATTTTGTCACCCGCAAGCTGAGTTCAGCGGCCCGCTGCGCTCGCTTTCCACATCCAACCTTCCGTTGAAGGGTGTAGCAATGCGCTTTGCAAAGATTTTGGCAATGACTCTTGCGTTGGCGGCGATCCAGCCGATTTGTGCATCCACTGACCCGATGATCCATATGGCGGACTCCGCCAAGATCGCGGATTCGATGCGAATCGCATCGCGATTGACACCTGTGAACGATACGGCCCTGCTGCATCGCGTCGCGGCGCTGGAAGCCTACATCCAGAACGCCGATCCCTCCAAGACCTCGCCGGCGCTCGCCGTCGGCGTGGCTGGCCCCGGACACAACGGGTTCATGATGATCTGCTCGGCCTTGGTGCTGTTCATGACGCTCCCCGGCCTGTTCCTCTTCTACGGAGGCTTGGTCAGGTCCAAGAACATCCTTTCCGTGATCGCCCAGTGCTTCGGGATCGCGGGCTTGGTGACGGTGCTGTGGTGGGCGGTGGGTTACTCTCTGGTCTTCGACGGCGGGAACGCGTTCATCGGGGGACTGGGGAAGGCCTTCCTGAGCAAGGTGACCTCCGCGCCCAACACCGATTACGCCTACTGGATCTCGGAGAACGTGTTCTCCATGTACCAGTTGATGTTCGCCATCATCACTCCCGCCCTGATCCTGGGTGCCGTCGCCGAGCGCATGAAATTCAAGGCCATCCTCCTCTTCGTGTTCTTCTGGATGTTCCTGGTCTACTTCCCGCTGGCCCACATGGTCTGGGGGTCCACGGGATTCATGAACGGCGTTTGGAACGCAAAGGCCTCCGTCAAGGCCATCGACTTCGCGGGTGGAACCGTCGTGCACATGAGCTCGGGATGGTCGGCGCTGGTTCTGATGATCATCCTGGGCAAGCGCAAAGGCTGGGGCCACACCAACTTCACGCCGCACAGCCTGGTGCTGACGGCCATCGGAACCGGAATGCTGTGGGTGGGATGGTATGGATTCAACGCGGGATCCGCACTGGCCTCCGACGGGATCGCGGCCAACGCATTCATGACCACCACCCTCGCCACCGCCGTGGCGGCATCGGTCTGGCCGCTGGTCGAATGGATCCACGACGGCAGGCCCACCGTGCTTGGATTCTGTTCGGGTGCCGTGGGTGGATTGGTGGTGGTCACTCCGGCCACGGGATTCATCAATGCCACCGGTGCCGTGGTCATCGGGGTGGTGGCGGGATTGGTTCCCTACCTGGCCTGCACCAAGCTGAAATCCTGGTTCAAGTACGATGACGCCCTGGACACCTTCGGGGTGCACGGCGTCGGGGGGACCCTGGGGGCTCTGCTCACGGGATTCCTGGCGACCCAGGAGGTGAACGGAAACCTCACGACCAACCTCAAGGGGATCGTGGGGCACACCCTGTGGCTGGAACAGCTCAAGGCGATGGGCATCACGATCGTCCTGTCCGTTGTGGCCACGGTGGTGATCGCCTATGTGGTCAAGGCGCTGGTGGGATTGCGCCCCAGCCGGGAAGACGAAGAGCAGGGCCTGGACGTGGTGGAGCACGGCGAGCAGGGCTACCACTTCGGGGAGTGACGTCGGGCCGACACCGCCAAGGATGGATCCGTCCGAAATCGCCCTTGGCGGCTAAAATGAATTGTTAAGGATTCTTAGCAATGTTTACGAACATTTTATGCCGTAAATTTCCATTTACACGATGGCCTTGCGCATAAAATTGCCGTAAAATTGGTGAAGCGACAGTGGCATGCTGTTTGACCTTGTCAACCGAGACATGGATACCATGGCCAACCACTTTCGTTCAGCGAAGCTTTGCACCGAAGATGGAGCATTCCGTCTCTTGTCGGTGTTTCCATCCAACAGTTTCCGACGTCACTCGGTCCCAGGGAACACAAGCCTGAACCTGAGCCAAAAAAAAGGGAGGTAATTCCGCACGAAATGACACCAACCCAAGATTGAAGCTCTGAAGATGGCAGTATTGGCCACATTTTTGTCAGTTTAGGCTGTCAATGTCGGTCTGTGGCGTTTTGCAAATAACATTTAGCCAAGTTTACGTCGCGTAGCCTGACGTTATCCAACCTTACCAAGGCTTGGCATGCTAGGTGCTTTGCACCCCCCAACGTAGGTCCCCCGAGACGGGAGGCCATGAATCCAACCACCTGGGGGAAGGTACCACATGCTCACCTGGATCAATAGCCAACGACGCTGGGTTGCCAGTGCAATCACACTGCCGATGATGCTTTCCGTCGGGGCGATGGCAGCCACCGATTCGACAGCCAAGAAAGATTCCATGCCGGCAATGCCGATGGCCAAGGATTCGGCAAAGACGGACACCACGAAGAAGGACACTGCGGCGGCGGCGGCACCCGCGGCTGCTCCCACCGTGGGGGATCCCACCGGTGCGACGACCGGTACGGCCAACGACATCACCGCCAAGGTCGCCGGCAAGCCCACCATGGACGAGATCGCCGCCGATCTTGGTCACACCAAGATCGCCGTGAACTTCACGTGGATGCTCATGAGCGGATTCCTGGTGTTCTTCATGCAGGCCGGCTTCGCCCTGCTGGAGACCGGGTTCGTGCGCGCCAAGAACGCTTCGCACGTGATGTTCATGAACATCAGCATCTATTTCATCGGTGTCCTGGGTTACCTGCTGACCGGCTACGCGCTGCAAATGGGCAACGTGGCAGGGAATGCCCAACTGGGCGGGATTCCGGTGGCCGCAGGCGAGTTCACCATCCCCCTTGCCGGCAAGGCCTTCGGTCTTTGGGCCACCCAAGGATTCTTCCTGGCGGGCAAGTTCTACGACGTCGGCTTCTGGGCGTTGTTCCTGTTCAGCGTGGTGTTCATGGACGCCGCCTGCACCATCCCGACCGGAGCCATGGCCGAACGTTGGAAGACCAGCAATTTCATCCTCTTCGGCTTCGTGATGTCCATGATCGTGTATCCTCTTTTTGGAAACTGGGCCTGGGGCAATGGATGGCTCTCCCAGTTGGGGGCCAATTTCGGGCTTGGACACGGGTATGTCGACTTCGCCGGCAGCACAGTGGTGCACATGGTGGGCGGTGTGGCGGCTCTGGCCGGCATCGTGGTCCTGGGACCCCGAATCGGCAAGTTCACCAAGGAGGGGAAGGCCAACGCCATTCCCGGACACCACATTCCCATGGCTGTGATGGGAACGCTTGTCCTTGGCTTCGGGTGGTTCGGGTTCAACGCAGGTTCCACCTTGGCGGGAACCGACCTGCGCTTGGCGGTGGTCGCCGTGAACACCATGCTCGCCAGTTGCTGGGCGGGTGCCGTCACCGTCGTCTACATGAAGCTCAAGACGGGCAAGTGGGACGTGGCCATGGCTTGCAACGGGTATCTCGCGGGTCTGGTGGCGATCACCGCTCCCTGCGCCTTCGTGAACGTCTGGGGCTCCATGGCGGTCGGCATCGGTGCGGGCCTCGTCTGCCCCATCGCCTATTCCTTCATCGAGAACGTGCTCAAGCTCGACGACGCGGTGGGTGCCTGTGCGGTCCACGGTGCCGGCGGAGCCTGGGGCGGCTTGTCCCTGGGTCTTTTCGCGGATGGCGCCTATGGCGAAGGCTGGAACGGCGTCAAGGGCGGCGTACGGGGGCTGTTCTATGGAGACGCTTCCCAATTCGTGGTGCAAATCATCGGGGTGGCCACCTGCTTCGTGTTCGTCTTCGGCTCGTTCTGGATCTTCTTCAAGGTGACCGACAAGATCTGGGGCATCCGGGTTTCGCCGGAAGTCGAGATCGACGGCTTGGACATGCACGACATCGGAATCCCGGCCTACAACGACTTCACCGTCCACAGCAACTGACGCTTTGGGGGACCCCAGGGTTCCAACTCGGAATCCCGGGCCAGGCTGCGTTGTGGCGCTCGGTTGGCAAGTGCTAACTGGGCGTCATTTTGTCAATTAGACACGTATATGTCATTTTTACGCCAAGTGTAAATGACATTTTACGGGTTTTGCGCCACCTGAGGTGATCATCGCCGATCTTACCAAGGATTGGCATGCTCGATGCTTTCCCCGCTCTTCCAGAGGTGCTCCCGGGTTGGGAGACCGGCAATTGAACAACCTCTGGGGGAGGCTACCACATGCTCAGCTGGATCAACCGCCAACGACGCTGGATCACCGGCGCACTCGCACTGCCGATGGTGCTTTCCGTCGGAGCCCTGGCCGCGACGGATTCCACCGCGGCCAAGAAGGACTCCATGCCCGCCATGGCCAAGGACACGGCCAAGGCGGACACCGCGAAGAAGGACACGGCCGCCGCGGCTGCCGCTCCCGCCGCAGTGCCGGTGCCGGACCCCAACGGCGGGAACACGGGGGACTCCACCTCCATTCCGGCCAAGGTGGTGGGTTCTCCAACCTTGAGCGAGATGAAGCAGGCCTTGGGGCACAGCATCATCGCGACCAACATCGTCTGGACCCTGGTCACCGGCTTCCTGGTCATGTTCATGCAGGCCGGTTTCGCCATGGTGGAGACCGGATTCTGTCGCGCCAAGAACGCCGCGCACACCATGTTCATGAACTTCGCTGTGTACTTCCTGGGCATGACGGGCTTCTTCATCTGCGGGTACGCCTTGCAAATGGGGAACGCCGCCGGAATCGCGTCCCTGGGAGGAGTGAACACGCTCAACGGGGCCTTCTCCATCGACATCGGAGGCAAGGCGTTCCAGCTCTTCGGCACCAAGGGCTTCTTCCTGATGGGCGCGGGCTACGACACGGGTGCGATGACCCTGTTCCTGTTCCAGATGGTGTTCATGGACACCGCAGCCACCATCCCCACCGGTGCGATGGCGGAACGCTGGAAGACCTCCAACTTCATCTTCTTCGCCCTGTGGATGTCGGCCCTCGTGTACCCCATCTTCGGCAACTGGGTCTGGGGCAACGGCTGGCTCTCGCAGCTGGGCCACAACTACGGCCTGGGCCACGGACACGTGGACTTCGCCGGATCCTCGGTGGTGCACATGGTGGGCGGCGTGGCGGCCTTGGCCGGAGCCTGGGTCCTGGGACCCCGCATCGGCAAGTACACCAAGGAAGGGAAGGCCGTCGCGATTCCCGGACACCACATGCCGATGGCGCTCGCGGGCACCTTCATCCTGGCCTTCGGCTGGTTCGGGTTCAACCCCGGATCCACCTTGAGCGGCAACGACCTGCGCATCGGCGTGGTCGCCACCAACACCATGCTGGCATCGGCTTCCGGCGGCATAGCGGCCATGCTGACCATGTTCGCGATCTCCAAGAAGTACGATCCGGGCATGACGGCCAACGGCTTCCTGGCCGGTCTGGTGGCCATCACGGCGCCCTGCGCCTTCGTGAACCCGGCCATCGCCTACTTCATCGGCGCGGTCGCCGGCGTGCTGGTGGTCGGTTCGTGCCTGTTCGTCGAGCACAAGCTCAAGGTCGACGACCCGGTGGGCGCCATCTCGGTCCACGGCACCAACGGCGCCTGGGGCGTGCTCTCGCTCGGCCTCTTCGCCGACGGCACCTACGGCGACGGCTGGAACGGCGTGCCGGGAACTGTCAAGGGGTTGTTCTACGGCGATCCCTCGCAGTTCGTTGCCGAAGTGATCGGCGTGGTGACCTGCTTCGTCTGGGTCTTCGGGATGTTCTACCTGTTCTTCAAGGTGACCGATGCCATCTGGGGCATCCGCGTACCGGCCGAAGTGGAAATCGAAGGCCTGGACATCCCCGAGTGCGGCGTCCTGGGCTACAACGACTTCCCCATTCACAAGTCCTGACCTCGGGAGGGATTCCGGAACCGGAATCCGAAATCGCTGGCCGCGGGGCGAAACGTCCCCGCGGCCTTTTTTGCTCCCCTCGGAGCTAGCTTGGCTGCCCGGGCCCCGCGAGGATCCGGGCCATCGGGAGAAAGCGCAACATGGAAGAGCCGGAGCTCGAGACCCTTGGTCCTCCCTCGCCGTTCGACTGGTGGAAGCGCTTGCGCCTGCTGTTCCTGGGCGGTGCGCGCAACCCCTTCGACGCGTCCATCTTCGAAAGCATCTCGCTCCTGCCCTTCTTCGCCTGGGTGGGGCTCGGGGCCGACGGCCTTTCCAGCTCGAGCTACGGCCCGCAGGAGGCCTGGATCACCTTGGGTGGGCACCACCACCTGGGCCTGTTCGTGGCCCTGGGGACCGTGATCACGGTCTTCGTGCTCTCGGCGGGATACAGCCAGATCATCGAACTGTTTCCGGCCGGCGGCGGCGGCTACCTGGTGGCCTCCAAGCTCCTCAATCCCACCTGGGGCATGGTCTCCGGCTGCGCCCTCCTGATCGACTACGTGCTGACCATCTCCATCTCCATCGCCGCGGGCGCGGACGCCGTCTTCTCCTTCCTTTCCCCGGCGCTGCTGGGGTTCAAGTTCTCGGTGGTGGTGCTGGGCATCCTGGTCCTCACCCTGATGAACCTGCGCGGAGTCAAGGAATCCATCGGACCCATGGTGCCCATCTTCCTGGTCTTCGTGTTCACCCACGCGTTCGGGATCGTCTGGGCGCTGGCGAGCCACGCGGCCCAGGCGTCGACCCTGGCGACCGGCACCCTGCACGACCTCTCCCAGTCGCGCCGGGAACTGGGAATGTTCGGGACCTTCTTCCTGATCATGAAGGCCTATTCCATGGGCGCCGGAACCTACACGGGCATCGAGGCGGTGTCCAACGGCCTGAACATCCTGCGCGAACCGCGGGTGCACAACGGCAAGCGGACCATGCGCTACATGGCCTGGTCGCTGGCGCTGACGGCGATGGGCCTGTTCGTGGCCTATCTGCTGTTCGGGATCGAGAGCGTGCCGGGGAAGACCCTCAACGCCACCCTCTTCGAAGCGCTGACCGGAAGCTGGGGGACGGGCGGAAAGGCCTTCGTCTGGATCACCCTGTTCTCCGAAGCCGCCATCCTGTTCATCGCCGCCCAGGCGGGGTTCATCGGGGGGCCGCGCGTGATCTCCAACATGGCGCTGGACCGCTGGCTGCCGTCGCGCTTCGCGGTCCTCTCCGACCGCCTGGTGAGCCAGAACGGCATCCTGGTCATGAGCCTCCTGGCGCTGGGGACCATCTTCCTCACCCACGGTTCGGTGGGCGTGCTGGTGGTCCTCTACTCCATCAACGTCTTCATCACCTTCTCTCTGTCCATGCTGGGAATGGTGAAGCACTGGTGGCAGGTGCGGGAGCGCGAAGCGCATTGGAGACGGAAATTGGCCACCGTGGCCATCGGCCTGTTCCTCACGGTGTTCATCCTGGTCTTCGTGGTGGTCTTCAAGTTCGGCCAGGGCGGCTGGGTCACCCTGCTGGTGACCGGCGCGCTGATCCTGGCCTCCCTCTGGGTGAAGCGGCACTACCGGCAGACCAAGGTCCTGCTCAAACGCCTGGACCAGTTGGTGCGCGTTTCCGAGCTTCCCGTGCCGGGAGGCCCGGCGACCTCCGTCGCCTTCGACGCCAAGGGGAAGACAGCAGTCCTCCTGGTGAACGGCTACACCGGGCTCGGCATGCACACCCTGCTGAACATCCAGAGGATGTTCTCCGGCGTGTACCAGAATTGGGTCTTCGTGCACGTGGGCGTGGTGGACGCGGGAAACTTCAAGGGGGTCGAGGAACTGGAAGCCCTCCAGGAGCACGTGAAGGAGGAGGCCGACAAGTACGTCCAGTTCATGCACCGCCACGGGGCCTACGCCGAAGCGCGGACCTCCGTGGGCACCGAAGTGGTCTCGCAGACCTTGGCCCTGGCGCCCCAGATCCTGAAGAAGTTCCCCGACAGCACGTTCTTCGGCGGACAGCTCGTGTTCCCGGAGGACTCCCTGTTCACGCGCTTTCTGCACAACAACATCGTGTTCTCGCTGCAGCGGAAGTTCTACAACCAGGGGATCCCGTTCGTGATCCTGCCGGTGCGCGTCTATTGACGCAGGGCCTCCGGCGGTCCAGGGGACGTCAAAATCTGGGCGCCCACCTGCCCGCCTTCGGCGGGATGGCTGGGGTCGTGTGTCTTCGGCCTCGCCAGGAGTCCCGGGACCGCAAGCATTTTTTCCGATGGCGTGGTCGCGAGGGACATGGCGGACCTCAGCCCTCCACGGCCAGCATCTTCTCCAACTCGGCCTTCACGGACTCCGCGGGGATGCGCATGCGCGTCCAGGCGTCGACGCCCAGCAAGGCCGCCATGGCGATGGCGAAGATCCACCCCGGATGGAAGACCCAGGTGATCGCGCCTTCCAGCAAGAGCACGGTGGCCAGGTTGAACAGGCCCGCGGGAGACGGGACGATGGTGAGATCCATCCGGGGACCCTTGGCCTTGGCGGAGAGGAGCCAGCGAACGCGGCGCCAGCCCGTGGTGAGTTCGAACACGGGAATTTTCCCGGAACCCTTGTCCGTGGCTTCGAGCCGGATCAGGAGCGGGGCGATGGTGAATGCGGTCTTCAAGCTCGGCACCTTGACCGGAAGATTCTCCGGCTTGCCGGCGACTTCGATGGATGCCACCCCGAACGTGCCCGGCTTCTCGCCGCGCGAAAGGGCGTGGATCGTGCTGCGGAGTACGCGCTGGCGCACCGCGCGGGTCGCGACCATCGCGGCACCGAGGATGATGATGGGGAGGTGGCTGGGCATTGCAAGGACCTCAGAAGAAGATGATTCCGACCAGGATGAAGAGCGGCACGAGCACGCACACCGACCAGGCCATGTAGCCGAGGAAGCTGGGCATCTTGACCCCGTTCTCCTCGGCGACCGCCTTGACCAGCATGTTGGGCGCGTTACCGATGTAGGAATTCGCGCCCATGAACACCGAACCGCAGGAGATCGCGGCCAAGGTTGCGGCCTCGGACATCAGCCGGGTGGCGTCGCCCCCGCCCACGTTGAAGAAGAGGAGATAGGTCGGCGCGTTGTCCAGGAAGGAGGAGAGCACCCCGGAAGCCCAGAAATAGCGCACGGGCGTGTGGACGGCCTCCACCAGCCATCCCAGGGAGCCGTCTCGGCCCGCGTGCAGGATCTGGACCAACGGGATCAAGGTCACGAATATCCCCGCGAACAGCAGCGCGACCTCCTTCACCGGACCCCAGGAGAATTCGTTGGCTTCGCGTACGCCGTGCGGAGTGGTGCGAATGGATGCCCAGGCCCAACCAAGCAGCAGAACATCGCGGAGAAGGTCCGCGTACCCGATCACGATGGGTTCCTGTCCGGGGATGCGGATGCTGAATCCCGACCAGACCTTGGCGAGCAAGCCTGTTCCCACGACCGTCGCCACGATCCCCAACAGGACCAGCGCGTTCCCCATGCCGCGCACGTCCAAGGGAAGTCGCTGCAGGTCCACATGGTGGCTTTTGCGCTCGCTGTTCCAGTGGCGTGTGTCCAGAGCGAAGTACAGCCCCAGGAGGATCACGCTGGCGAAGGCCATGGGACCGGCGTTGTGGGCGAGGGGCCAGAAGAAGTCCACCCCGTGCAGGAACCCCAGGAACAGAGGCGGATCGCCGATGGGCGTCAGGCTACCCCCGATGTTGGAGACAAGGAAGATGAAGAAGATCACGGTGTGGACTTGGTGGGTCCGGTTGGAGATGGATCGAAGCACCGGCCGGATCATCACCATGGATGCGCCTGTGGTTCCCACGAGGCTCGCAAGGATGGTCCCCATGCCCAAAAGCAGCACGTTGCCGACGGGGTTGCCCGGCTCGCCTCCGGTCAGGTAGATGCCTCCCGCCGCGACGAACAGCGTGGAGACGAGGATCAAAAAGGGGAGGTAGTCGTGCAACAACGTGTCGAGGTGCAGGTGGACGGCGGAAAGGACACCATACCCGGCTGCGTAGGGGATCGCGAAGGCCAGAGCCCAGAACGCGACCACCCACGCCTGCTTGTGCGTCCAAAGCTTCGGGGCGCTCAAAGGCAAGATGGCCATGGACAGAAGCAGCCCGACGAAAGGGAGCACATAGGCGATCGAGAGGGAAGCGTGCATGAATGGTTTCAAACAAAGCGCATGTCGGGCCAACCCGACAATGTGAAGGAAAAGGACAATGGCAAGCTAAGAACTTACTTTTAATGACATTTGCCGCCATTGTAAATGCTTCTGTCGGGTTCATGAGGCAGACGATGGTCGCCAGGTTGGCGATCCCCGCCGGAGGAGGGACGGTCGCGATGTCCAGCGGGGGCCGGCGAGTGGGAGAGCGGCCGGAGGAAATCCACCCCGTGGAGAAATCCGAGGAAGAGAGGGAATCCGGGCCCCGCGACGCAGGGGAGCGAAAATGACAGCCGTCGGAAGGCCACAACCCAGCCACGCCGCCGCTGCCAGAAGCGTGGTGCCAATTGCAGGATCGCGGCCATAGAGAAAAGCAGTCCAGCGAACGGAAACCCATGGGAGATGGAGAGCGGTGTGGCCATGGCGGGAGGAATGCAAGGAACGAGGCCCGGCCCCGCCAACGCCGGCATTCGCCGGGGATCGATGGTCCCGATCCGGTCTCCGCTCGGTCGAAGGAAGCGACATGCGTTGTCCGGACGGGGTCGGCGATGTCATCATCCCCATTCAGATGGTCGACACCACTTTGGGACGGTACAGGATCCTGTAAATCAGCGGGGCGCAGCTCGAATACGAGAATGGACGCTAATCTCCTCCCAGCATCCACTCCCACGCGCTGCGGACCTCCACGCCATTCGCCGCCGCCGAGGGCATGCCGTCTCGCGTGAGCACCAGCAGTAGCTTCCTGGCCTCCGGGAAAGATCCTGCGGCGTCTTCCAGCGCCCTCAGTTCGCGCTTGGCCGTGTCGGGGTCGCTGGCGTCGGCGCAGACCTGGACAAGTTCCGTCCCGCCGTCCGGTGAACGCGCCAGGAAATCGACCTCGAAGCCGCTCGGGGTGCGCACCCAGGTGACCTCGCGGCGTCGACGCTCCAACTCGACCAGCACCGCCGTCTCCAGCGCGTGACCGCGACCGCTCCTGCCGGTGCGGTCGAACACCGGGATCAATCCCGTGTCCACCGGGTAGGCCTTGCGCGCGTTCACCATGCGCTGGCGTTCCGAGGAGGATTCCATCCAGACAAGCCGGACCAGGAATGCGCTCTCGAGGTGGTGCAGCATCTGGTGGAGCATGTCCCTGGAGACGGCGAGGCCCTGGCTCTTCAGCGTGCCGTGGAACTTTTCGATGCTGAACGAACCGGCGGCGTTCCCCAGCAGGTGGCGCACAAGCCATCGCAGCGCCGCGACGTTGGAGATGGAGTACCTCTCCACGACGTCGCGAAGCAGGGCGACATCCACGTAGTCCATCAGCAATTGACGCCTCGTCGGCTCGTCCAAGCCCTGGGCCTCGGGAAATCCACCCGTGCGCAGCCACTCCTGGAAAGCCTTCTCCATCCTGGATCGCTCCGGACCGGTCGGGGAGGCTGGCTTCCCGGGAACCGGAATTTGTCGATGTGCCAGGAATTCCGCGAACCCGAAGGGGTAGAGCGGAACCTCCCAAGCCCGGCCGCGCAGCGAGGTGGCCATTTCCCCGGAGAGCAAAGCCGCCGAAGATCCGGTCAGGAAGACCTCCGAGGATTTCGCGTCCAGCAGTCGCCTGACGAAGCGTTCCCAACCGGGGACCACCTGGATCTCGTCGAAGTTCCAGACGATCCTTTTTCCTGGTCCGGGTTCGCTTGCGATTCTGGCGTATTCCTCCAGGAGGAAGCCCAACTGGGTTCCATCGAGGCCTGCCAGGCGCTCATCCTCGAAGTTCAGGTAGGGGAGGTGGTCGCGCGGCGTGCCTTCGGAGAGTCTGCGTGACCGCAACTGGTGAAGGAAGGTCGTCTTTCCCACCCGGCGCATGCCCACCACCACGGTCGCCTTGCCTTCGAGCGCCACCGATCCATGCACCGTACGAGGTGTGGACGGTTCCATCGGCCCTTGCAGGGATTCTCCAAGCTTCTCGGCCAGGATTTCCTTCATGGATGTCGAAAGGGGATCCGGCATGTTGTTTTAATTCTCCTTACAAGAAGGAGAATATATGCAGAAAATCATCACCCATCAAGGAGAATAAGAAAACAGTCCCGCGAAAGTGCGCCGAAGCGTGGGGGTTCCAAGGGGCCGCGGCAGGCCCCTGTAAATCGGCAAGCCGGAGGCCAAGGAAAAGCGCTCCGCCAGCCGCAGGCCAAGAAAACCTTACAGGAAAGACGCCAGCGTAGGCTGTATGATCTTCGCCCCCACCTGGATCGCCGCCTGGTAGACCGTCTGCAGGTTTTGGTACTGCGTGGCCACCTTGGCGTAGTCGATGGAATTCAGGTTGGTGGAGGCCGTGGTCACCTGCAGGGCGCTGGCTCGGTTCTGCGTTTCCGTGCTTTGCAGGAGGTTCTCCTTGGAACCCGCCATGGTCTGCGCCTGCACGAGCTGGGTCAGGCTGTTCTGCACTTCGGACATGGACGACTGGATCTGGGTCTGGTCGTTGGTGTGCAGTCCCTGCATGAGGTCGATGAGGGAGTCGAAGACGTTGGTCTGGGACTTGGATCCGAAGGCCTGGTCGGCGGTGATGTTCACCTGGGCGGTCGTGCCCTGCTGCGTCTGGCGCGTGATGCTTCCCGACATGTCCTTCTCGGAGCGCTGGACCCAGTCGTACTGGACCTTGATCCCTCCGCCTGCGGCCTGGGCGACCGAGGCCGCGGTGTTGAAGGTCACGGTACCGTTCTTGTAGTCCACCGTGTAGTCGGTCCCTTCGGCGAGTCCGGCGATCTGGAGGGTGCCGGGCACGACATCGTAGGCGGAGGGATTGCCCGAAGCCGTGTTGGACCCGGCCTGCTTGGTGTCGAACAACTGGACCGTCGCGGGAACCGCGGCCAAGCTGGTTCCGTTGGCGTCCGGCGCGGCGGAGATGGTGTCCGCACCGTGGGCCAGGGTGAAGGGAGGGACGTTGGTCTGGGTGCCGGAAAACACGTACTGGCCGTTGAGGGATGTGTTGGCGATGGAAAGCATCTGGTCCACCAGCGACTGGACCTGGGTGTTCATCTCCGAACGCTGCACCGCGCTGTAGGTGCCGTTGGCGCCCTGGATGGCGAGTTCGTTGGCGCTCTGGAGGACGTTGTTGCCGCTCTGCATGGCCGAGTCCGAGGTGTTGAGCCAGGAGTCCCCGTTCTGCATGTTCGCGTAGTACTGGTCGTACTGCGACGACAGGGAACTCAGTTGCAGGTACTGGGCCACGCCCACGGGATCGTCGGAGGGCTGGGTGAAGGCCTTGCCGCTGGCAAGTTGCGTCATCATCTGGTCCAGCTGCGATCCGTTGGACTCGATGCCGGCCAGGACGTCGCTGGAGATCATGGTCTGTGTGATGCGCATCGGGACTGCCCTCCGTTCAGGTCATGTTGATGAGGGTGGTCATCAGGGTGGATACGGTGGAGATGTACTTGGCGGAGGCCTGGTAGCTGTTCTGGAAGGTGACCATGTTGGCCAGTTCCTCGTCCATGTTGACCCCCGACACGGAAGAGATCTGGGTCTGGAGGTAGGACTGGAGGTTGGTGGTGGTGGCCAGGTTCGAGGCGGATTCCGTTTTGGCGGAACCCAGTCCGCCCACCATGGCCGCGTAGGCTCCGCCCAGGGTGGCCATGTTCGTGCCCGTGGCGTCGGGCATCGCGAGGCTGGCCTGCGCCAGTTGGGCGATGGAAATCGCGTTGTTGCCGTCGCCCTGTCCGTTGTAGCCCGCCGTGGTGTAGCTGAAATCCACCGTCAAGGCGGTTCCAGGGGGGTAGACCGCCGGGTTGTTGAAGTAGATCTGCCCGGACTGGTAGTCGACCACGTAGTCCTTCCCCGCACCTTCCTGCAGCTGCACGGGGGGTGGTCCCACCGTGGAGACCTGGACCGATCCCTGGGACAGATTCCGGTAGTTCGGGTTCGTGGTGGTCAGGTCCATCGCAGTTCCCGACGCCGGGATCGCGAGGTTCAGCGGGGCGCCAAGGCTCGTGGCGGTTCCTCCGGCGGCCGCGGCGATGTTGTTCACGCTCTGCTTGATGTCGGCGGCGAGGTCGATGGTGGAGCCGGTGGTGCCCGCGGGATCGAAGAAGTCGTTGCCGGTGGTCCCGGTCAGGCTGTAGCCCTGCTCGTGCTGGGCGTTGACCGACTGGACCAAGGTCTTGGCGAGGGTGTCGATCTGCGCTTGGAACTGGGGAATGGTCTGGTCCCGGGTCTGGATCAGCGCGGCCAGCTGGCCTCCCTGGGGGACCAGCGGCTGGTGCGTGCTGGACAACACCAGGTCGGCCTGGGTGGTCTGGCTGCCGTCGGGAAGCGTGGCGGTGGAGTTCTGGACCTGGAGGGGATAGGCGCCCGTGGGCGAGACCAGCAGGTTTCCGGAAGAGGTGACGGTGTATCGTCCCTGGGCGTCGGTCGTGTAGGAGATGTCGATCAGCTTGGAGAGCTGGATCATCTTCTGTTCGCGGTCGTCCACCGTGTCGTTCGCAGCGCCGCCGGGACCCACGTTGGCCGCCGCGATGGTCGAATTGTCGGCGGCGATGCCGGTCAGGAGCTGGTTCACCTGGGCCGTGACGGTGGTGATCTGGGAATTCTGCTGGGACACCATCGTGTCCAGCTGCGTTCCTATGCTGTGGAACCGATCCACCAGGGCCGTGCCCGCGTCCGAAACGGCTTGGCGGGCGGTGGGGTCCGCGGGAGCGTTGGCCAGATTCTGCCAAGCGCTCCAGAACTGGTCCATGTAGGAGTCCAGGCCCGAACTCGCCGGTTCCGTGAGGATGTTCTGGATGGATTGGAGCGACGTGTCCGTCTGCTGCTGCTGTCCCATCTGGGTGGAAACGCCCTGCATCTGCTGGTTGAGGAAGGCGTCGCGCAGGGCCTGGATGCCCACCACCCCGACACCCGATCCCAGTTGTCCGAAGGTCGCGTTCTGCGCGACCTGGGCCTGCAGGTTCACCACCTTGCGCGAATAGCCGGTCGTGCTCGCGTTGGTCACGTTCTGGCCGGTGACGTTCAGTTCCATCTGCGAGGCGGCCAGGCCCTGGGAGCCGATGTTCAGGAGGTCGGTGAGTGACATGGCTAGGCCTTCCAGGCCCGATGGAACACGGGCACCGCCGTGCCGACGGTGCGGTGGCCCCCGCGCGCGTAGGCGGCGGCCGGTCGCACCTTGGCGGTGGCCGCCCGGCTGGCCATGGAGAGCACCGTCTCGGAGATCTTGAGGCCCACCTCGGCGACGCCGCGGATGCGGTCGGCGAGGGTCCGGGCTCCCACCAGCGCCTCGCGAAGATCCATCCCGGCTTGGGACAGATCCCGTCCGCATTCCTCGGGGAGCGCAGCGGCCAGCTTCTCCAGGCGCGGGGGAGGGTCGGATTCCAGGCCCAGGATCTCGGCCAGCTCCACGGTCTTCTCGATGCGCAGGTTCTCCTCCTCGGCGATCCCCTGCAGGATCCGCTCCAGTTCGGGGAGGCATTCCTCGGCTTCGGGCAGCTTGGAGAGCATCAGGTACTCGTGGTGCCGGGCCGCGACCCTGCACCAGGCGAGGTTGGCCGTGCGCAGGCGTTGCAGGCAGGCCAGAAGGACGTTCAGGGCGTGGGGTCTCACGGGCTGCTCCTCTTGAGAGTGTCGCGAGCCTGGAGAACCTTGCGCACGTAGGCCTGGGTCTCCGGGTAGGGGGGGATGCCTCCGTGCTGGGTCACGGCACCGGGTCCGGCGTTGTAGGCGGCCAAGGCGAGGTCGTCGTTCCCGAACTGTTTCTTCAGCGAAGCCAGGTAACGGCTGCCCCCCATGATGTTCTGGATGGGGTCGTGCGCGTCCACGCCCAGGTCGGCGGCCGTCTTGGGCATCAACTGCATGGGGCCCACCGCTCCCTTCGGGGAGCGGGCGGAGGCGTTGCCGCCGCTTTCCGTCTGGATCACGGCGCGGATGAGGGCGGGATCGAGGCCCGAATCCGCGGCGGCACGGTGGATCACGAGGTCCATGGCCCTGTTCCCGGTGGTCGCCTTGGACTCGGCCCGGTAGGCCCGGTAGGCGGAGGATGACGTCGCGGTGTCGGGGAGCGGCGGCGACTCGAGGTCGGAAGGGATCGATGTTCCCTGCTGACCGAGCAGTTGCGGATACAGGAACTTCGCCAGGCCGAATCCACCCGACTTGGACACCTGGTTGGCCAATCCATCCCATGCCATGTCCACCATCTGCCCGTTCGGCTCTTCCTGTCCATCGGTCTCGGCGAGGATGGAAGTGGACTTGCGCATCGACTGGAAGATCTGCCGCAAGAGGATGGCCTCGAAATCCTGGGAGGCCTTCCACGCCTTCTTCTGGGCGGCGGTGGTTGGCTGCGGGTTCGAGGCGGTTCCGATCGGTGTGCTTTGGAGGTTGGACATGGTGCTTGGCCATGCTCATGCGCGAAGGTGGTGCCAGACCTGCAAACACGCGTTCCGAGAGGGATTTCACCGCCCCGTCTGGGCAATCGGTGCCCCTCCAGAGGCCGGAATTGCCGACGGTTTCCGATGTGCTGGCGTCGCGGTCTTGCTCAAGGGACCCTTGGTATACTATCGTGGAAATTCGGTAATGCCTCGCGTGTCCATCGGGTGGTCGGAGTAATTGTGAAGATTCTCATTGTCGAAGACGATCCTACCAGTACGCGAATCTTGGAACGGTCCCTTCGGAAGGCCGGTTACGAGACGCTGTCCGCCGTCGACGGTCTGGCGGCCCTCGAGCTTTTGCACAGGCAGCCCTGCGACGCCGTCGTCTCCGATTGGATGATGCCGCGGATGGACGGGATCGAACTGGTCCGCAAGATCCGGCAAACCATCCAGCCCCTGCCGGTGGTTCTGATCGTCACTTCGCTCTCCATGCCCGAGGCGAGAAGCCACGCCCTGCAGGCGGGCGCGGACGACTACTTGGCCAAACCTTTCTCGGTTCCCGAAGTCCTGGAACGCCTGGCCAACTGTCTGGCCCGTCGTCAACAACCCGAGCCTTTGCCTTCCTCCATCCGGCGCACCTTGCTGGTGCCCCCCACCAAGCCGCCACCACCCTTCCCCGTCGTGGCGCTCACCGCTTCCACCGGCGGTCCGGAAGCGGTCCGCGAGGTGTTCCGCGGGCTCGGGGACTTGGGGGACGTGGCGCTGTTCCTGGTCCTGCATGGTCCCGCCTGGATGCTGGAGACCTTCGCCGCCCGACTCCAACGCGAAACCCCGCTCACGGTGCGGTTGGCCGAAGACGGAATGCCGGTGGAACCGGGGCAGTTGCTGGTGGCTCCAGGCGATTGGCACCTGGTGGTGGCAGATGGTCCCGTGGTCCGGCTCAACCACGACCCTCCGGAGAACTACATGCGTCCCGCCGCGGACCCGCTCTTCCGGAGTCTGGCCACGGTGTTCCAGCGCAACGCCATCGGCGTGGTCCTCACCGGCATGGGGCGCGACGGCGCTCTGGGCGCCTCCGAGATTTCCGCGGGCGGTGGCGTCGTGGTCTGCCAGGACCCGCGCTCGGCGGTGGCTCCGTCCATGCCGCAGACCGTGGTCAACGCCGGGGCGGCATCGTCGGTCGTGCCGTTGCAGGACATTTCCAGCGAACTCATGCGCCGCATCGAGGCGGTGCGCTCCCAAGTGGTGGTTTCACCCAGCTGACTGCCTGCTGGACCGGGTCCGCTGGTCACGCGGACCGTTCCGTCATGCCGCCAATCCGTCATGCCGCTCTTGTGCGGCGGAATCGATCGGGGAGGATGGTCTTCAGGACGATCGATGTCCCGTCCACCATCGCGTCGTCGCGGTTCCGGCTCCGGCAGGCCGCGCCGAATCCGACCAATCCAGATTGGAAAGATCGGATCAGGTCCGGCGCCAGGAGGTGCAAGGTCGTCGATCGGCCGCAGCCGCTGGCTTCCAGAGCGGCGGCGTTGAGGGCCTGCTCGGTCTGGCCGGGCACGGGGATGGCCAGAACGGGCTTGCCCAGCGCCAGGGCTTCGCCCAGGAGTTGGTTTCCCGCCGTGGACAGAAGCCAGGAGCAATTGGCCAGGTCTTCCAGGAACGCCTCCGAACTCGGCTTGCTCAGGCCGACGTTTTCCGGCGTGGTTGCGGTTCCCGCGCACCACAGATGGAATGCTGTTTCCGGCACACCGGCCATCGCGCCCAGGACGGAAGGGAGCATGCCCGGTTCCTTGAGGTAGGCGCAGACATGGCCCTCGTCGCGGACAGGGCGGTGCGCGAACCCGTCCCGCAGGAAACAGCCCACCAGGCGGGCGCGGGAACCGGGGCGCAAGGGGAAGTGGTGGAAGCTCGAGACCACCCGCACCGGTGCGGGGACCAGCCATTCCGAAAATCGGGCGAGAAGGAGGAGTTCCAGGTCCAACCCTCGGCCCAGCTTGGGGAGGACCGTGTCGGTGAGAACGTGCTGGTGGTCCACCGAGATCCAAGGGATGCGGGACCGGGCGGCGAAACGCCCCAGGAGCGGTTCGAAATCCGAGATCACCAGATCGGGAGTCTCTTGGGAGGCGAGCCGATGCAGACGTTCGTGGGCCGGGCTCGACCGGTGCAGGATGCCGTGGAGGGGCTTCAGGTTGCGCACCGCCGTCGCCATCAGGTCCAACCGGCCTCCCGCCCCGAAGTGGAAGCGGAGCAGAGGGATCTCCTCGAGATCGCGCTCCCCGGAGAACAGGCCAAGGGCGTCCCCGCCGGTGAACACGCGCACGGCGCAGCCTTCCGCCCGCAAGGCGTCGATCACCACCTTGGACCGGGTGGCATGTCCCCGCCCTTCTCCCTGCACGCCATACCAAATCAGGGCAGGTCTCTCCGACATGCGGGGAAATCGTAGCTCGGCGGCAGATTCGGTGGTGTTGCGGGGGCGTTGCGGCCGGGCCGCCTCGGCTTCGAAGCGGTGCTCTAGAGCTTGGAGGGCAGAAGTTTCAGCCGGTAGGCGGCCTCCCGCAGAGTGGATTCGCGGCGCGAGAAGTGGAAGCGCACCAGGTTCTTCACGGGGCGTTCGAAAAACGAACTTCCAGGTACCGCCCCGATGGACACCAGCTCCTCGCGCGAGAAGACCTTGCCGCAGGGGTTGGAGGGATTGCAGAGCACCAGCGCCCTGCACCCCTTGTCGCGGAACGCGGACCGCAGTTCCCCGAGGTCGAAGCCCCAATCCGGGGCGTGCAGCGGGACGTGTACCGCTTCCGCTCCCGAGAGGATCCCGTCGGCAGCGTAGTTCTCGTAGAAGGGGCTGAACACCGCCACGCGGTCGCCCGGGTTGAGGATCGCCATGAAGCTCGCGAGCATGGCTTCGGTGCTTCCGCAGGTGACGGTGAGTTCGCGGTCTGGATCGACCTCCAGCCTCGTCTCGCGCCCGATCTTCTCCGCCAACGCGGTGCGGAATTCCATGGCACCCCAGGTGTTCGCGTACTGGTGGTGGCCCCCCCTTTGCCAGGATTTCCGCGAGAGCCGCAACCAGAAAAGGCGGCGGATCGAAGTCGGGAAAACCCTGGGCCAGGTTGATGGCTCCGTTCTTCTGGGCGATGCGGGTCTGTTCGCGGATGACGGATTCCGTGAAACGGCCCACTCGATTCGCTGGCTGCATGGATCCTCCGGAATCCCGAAAACGTACCCTCGTCGCGCACGGATGCGGCCATCGCGGCACCTGCAGCGTGGAGACGTCGATTTCCTCCACCGGTAAGGAGAGCTTGGCGGCATATAGATAAATTCTATCGTATAACTAGATTTAAGGAGGAGACCCATGCCTTGTCCTCTCGCCGGATATCGGATCGATGAAAGGGCGGCCCGCGTCGTGGCGGGCTTCGTGCTGTTGCTCGTGGTCGCGGCCCTCTACCTGCCCGTGTCCTGGGCCCGTCTGGTCTACATCTTCCTCGCGCTCGACTTCGGTGTGCGCGCCTTTTCCCGTCCCCGTTGGAGTCCCCTGGGTCGGCTGGCGGGCGTTGTCCTGCGCGCCGTGGGGGCCGCTCCCAGCTTGCGGGATGCGGGACCCAAGCGGTTCGCAGCCCGGATCGGACTCGGCTTCGCGCTTGCGCCGCTGGTGTTGACAGGTCTTGTCCCGAAGGTCGTGGTTCTCGCGGTCGCGGGGATCCTGATCCTCTGCGCCGCGCTGGAATCGATTGCCGGGTTCTGCGTGGGCTGCCAGGTCTGGACCGCCTGGTACGCGATCCGGGATCGCCTGTCCGGACAGGGGAGCCCGAAACCGGAGATCTGAGTTCCCCCGATGGTCTTCCGGGCGGCCAAGGTCCCCTCCCTCAGCCTTCGAGGAGATCTGGCCAACCCCTGCGCCTCGCGGGAAACGCGTGGTATATTCAGGAAATGCGCATTCTGTCGGTCGAACGGGCACGGGCGGGATCCGAAACAGTTACCCCGCTGTCCCCCATGGAGCAGGTCAATGCCTTGATGGCGCTTTGCATGGGGTGGAAATCCAAGGAGGATCCACTTGGGACGGATGGACCAGGACTTCAGAGATCTGTTGTCCGCGTTTCTCGCCGAGGGCGCTGAATTCCTGGTGGTCGGGGCACATGCTCTGGCATTGCACGGGCACATTCGGGCCACGAAGGACCTCGATATCTGGGTTCACGCTTCGGAAGAGAATGCTCCCCGGGTCTATCGGGCCCTGGCCTCGTTCGGAGCGCCGCTGTCCGAAGTGGATCCAGGGGAATTCGCGGCTCCGGGACTGGTCCTCCAGATCGGTGTTCCACCTGTTCGGATCGACGTGATCACCAGCATCGATGGAATCTCCTTTCCCGACGCCTGGTCCGACCGGGAACGGGGCTTCTTTTTCGGATTGGAAGTGCCGGCCCTCAGCCGCAGGGCGCTGCTCGTCAACAAGACCGCGTCCGGTCGACCCCAGGACCTCGCGGACATCGATTGGCTCAACCGGCACCCCAAGGCCTAGATTCGGGTCTCCGCCGCGATCCGGGATCGCCGCCGTCTTTGGATGTTGACATCCCCTGGTAGCCCACGAGGGGCACCAAAGGACCAGAGCATGGAAACGTCAAATGCGCCGAACCCGTCCAAGTCGACGGATGCCAAGCCCCCGACATCGCCACCGCTTCGGTTCCTGACATGCTGGCCAAGCTGCATGCGAACCCGGATACCGGACTCTCGAAGGCGGAAGTGGAAAACCGCAGGAAGGAAAACGGGTACAACGAGGTGATGGAAACGCGAGGGCACCCGGTCCTCGAATTCCTCCGGAAATTCTGGGGGATCTCGGCGTGGATGCTGGAGCTGATCATGGTCCTCTCCGCAGTGCTCGGGAAACACCCGGACCTTGCCGTGGCGGGCGCATTGCTGGTGGTCAATGCCGTGTTGGGGTACGTTCAAGAGCGCAGGGCGGCGGGAGTCGTCGAGGCTTTGCGAAAGCGTCTGCAGGTCAACGCGCGGGTCCTGCGCGAAACCACGTGGCAGGTCCTGCCATCCAGGGAGTTGGTCCCGGAAGACATCGTCAGGCTGCGACCGGGAGACATCGTTCCGGCGGACGTGAAGCTACTTGCGGGCATCTTGACCGTGGACCAGTCGGCCCTCGCCGGAGAATCGAAGGATGCCGACAAGTCCCTTGGCGAGGTCGTTCCTTCGGGATCCATCGTCCGGCGCGGGGAAGAGAACGGGTTGGTGATCCTGACCGGAGCCAAGACCTTCTTCGGACGCACCACCCGGCTCGTGCGAGAGGCCCGTCCCAAACTCCACATAGAAACAGTCGTGTCCAAGGTGGTGCGCTGGCTCTTCCTCATCGTGGGAGCGTTGCTCTGCATCGTGGCCGCACTGTCCTTCATCCGCCATGTGCCCCTGCTGGAGATGGCTCCCCTCCTGCTGGTCCTTTTGATGAGCGCCGTGCCGGTGGCGCTGCCTGTCATGTTCACCTTGAGCTTGGCCGTGGGATCCAAGGAATTGGCGAAGCGCGGCGTCCTCGTCACCCGCATGGGCGCGGTGGAAGATGCGGCCACCATGGATGTGCTGTGCGTCGACAAGACGGGCACCATCACCATGAACCGCTTGGCGGTCGCGGGGGTGGTCCCGCTGGAGAAGGCGACGGAATCCGACGTGTTGGCCGCCGGGGCGCTCGCGTCCCAGGAGGCCAACCAGGATCCGATCGACCCTGCCTTCCTCGCCGCGGCCAAGGACAGGCACGCCTTGGAGAAGGAACCAAGGACCCGCCCGTCTCCTTCGCCCCGTTCGATGCGAAGAACCGGCGCACGGAAGCGGTGGTGGAGCAGGACGGGAACCGGGTGCGGGTGATGAAAGGTGCCCTGCGCACCATCGCGGAAGTCTGCGGATACCAGCCTCCAGCGATCGATGCGCTGGAAGCGCGGATCGCAGAATTTTCGGCAAGGGTCACTTCCGCGGTCCCGTCGAGAGTCCGAAGGGCAGGTATAGAGGGCAGATTCCGGCTGCCGCGGTGAGCAACGGGACGAATCCCAGGATCTTCAGCGCGAGTCCTGCGTTCCCTGTCACGAACCCTCCGAACCCCAAGGTCAGCATCGCGACACCCGCGACAATTCGGACGATTCGATCGGTCATGCCTACATTCATCATGGTTTGCCTCTTTGGAAGTCCCGGTTTTCGAGCGGCCGGATCGGCCACGCTGTCCGATGGACGGTCCTCGTCCAGGAAAGGTTACGGGGTCTTACTTCGCCACCGGGTATCCGGCGGCCTTCCAGGTGGAGATCCCGCCGCCAAGATGGTTCACATCGGTGAAGCCCATGGACTTCATCCGAGAAAGAGCCATCCCCGATCGCCCGCCCGACTGGCAATACAGCAGGTACCGGCCCTCGCGTGGAAGATTTCCGACTTTCCCATCGAAATCCGAAGCGGAGACGTCCATGTGCCTTGCGCCTGCGATCCGTCCCTGCTTCCACTCGCCGGTGGTGCGCACATCGATGAGAGTGGGACGTTCCGGCACCGGGAGCTGCATCAGGTCTCGGACCTTTGTTGGAGCAACTGTGGACCCCTGGGAGCCGCCGGAGACAATGGAAAGGAAGGAAGAAAGGATCGACATGGTTCCCTCGATTGATTGGTGTTGGCATCAATCCCGGCAAGGACGATCTTTTGCCTCACTTCCCGGGACCAGGCAGGCTTGTAGCCTCCTGTGCCAGTGACGCCATGGAAAGGCGGAAGGTTACAGACCGGATGCACCCCTTTCGATGACCCAGCCGATTTGCGGAATCCTATACTGGTGGTCCGAATGCTCCGATCCAGCCACGACAAGCTCATGGAGGTCGCCGAGGAATGCGCCTTGGTCCTGCGCGCCAAGAGCGGAGACTTCGATGCCTTCGACCGGTTGGTGCGTGGCTGCGAACGCCGGGCCTGGGCGGTGGCCTGGAGGCTATTGGGAGAAAAGGAAGAAGTCGAGAACGTGGTCCAGACCTCGTTCCTCAAGGCAATGGATGCATTGGATTCCTTCCGTGGCGATTCACGGTTCTGCACCTGGGTAGGCAAGATCGTGACGCGCACCGGTCTCGATGCCCTCCGTTCGCGAAAACGCAAGGAGGCACTCTCCCTGGACGAATTGTCCGCCGAGTCCGAAGACGCGCCCATGGCCCATCCCGAACTCCTGGTGGACTGGAGGGAAGACCCTTCCCGTTCCATCGAGCGGCACGAATTGCAGGCCATCTTGGATCGCGCCATCGCCACCCTGCCGGACTCCCTCCGCTCCACGTTCGTGTTGCGGGATGTGGATGGTCTTTCCACGGAGGAGACCGCGCAAGAACTTGGGATCATGGCAGGCAACGTCAAGGTGCGCCTGTTGCGTGCGCGGCTGCGGCTGCGGGAAGAATTGACGCAAGCCTTCGGCGGCGAGGCCATGACGCATGTGCACGGAATTCCAGCAGGACTAGGCGGCCTGGCCGCAGCAGCGGAGGATCTGCGATGAAAGATTGCGAAGAGCTTCTGTCCGGAATTTCCGACTATGTGGACGGCACCGCCTCCAAGGACCTTTGCGCCGAACTGCAAAGTCACATGGAAGGCTGCGAAAACTGTCGCGTGGTCGTGGACACCATCCAGAAGACCGTGCGCCTATACAAGGGCGAGGAAGAAATCGACCTGCCCGAGGGCTTCCAGGCCCGGCTGCACGGCACCTTGCGTGACGCCTGGGCGCGCAAGCACCGGAAGACCGCGTAACTCGTTCACGGCGGCATGACCGTGGATCCTATTGTGGGATTGCCGCCGCCCGCGAGCCTCGCAGCCAAATTCGAGGGGTTGGCCACCACGGCACGCCAGATCTGATCGCCGCCTACAAGGAACAACCCATCAGCTCCCCATGTGCGGATGGCTTCCTCCCATCATGTAACGAATCCCGATTCCCACGAGCAAGGCTCCGTAACCAATCCTCATGAATTGTTCGGGAATCCAGGTCTGGTTGGCCACCACGGCTCCCGCCAAGTTCCCGATCAGGAGGCCGCCGGCCAGGATCCCCGCCTGCCTCCAGCCCAAGGCCCCTTCTCGAGCATAAACGGCAACCCCCAAGAGTCCCACGGGGAGGAGCATTGCCGCCAGCGATGTCCCCACGGCGAACCGCATCTCGAATCCCAGGAGCAGCACCATGACCGGAACCATGATGGCCCCTCCACCGATCCCGAACATTCCCCCCAGGATTCCCGAGATCAACCCCAGGATGGCCAATCCGACGCTCCGATTCATGTTCTACGCCTCCGGTTGTCTCTCTCCAAGGAAGATTCCCCTTCCGCCGCATTGCGCCCGCGAATCGGGTCCGTAACCTTTTGCCCCACCATTTCGTCCATGATTGCAAAGAATGCGCACGGACCACGTGAACCAGGAGAGCAAAATGTCCAAATACCTGATCATCGGAGGCGTGGCCGGCGGAGCCTCCGCGGCAGCGAGACTGCGCAGGCTCGATGAAGAGGCCGAAATCGTCCTGTTGGAACGGGGCGAACACGTCAGCTACGCCAACTGCGGACTTCCCTACTACGTGGGCGACGTGATCCAGGATCGAGAAAAACTCTTCGTGATGACCCCAAGCAGGTTTCGCGAGACACTGAATGTGGACGTGCGTACCGGCACCGAAGCCGTGGCCATCGATGCCGTCGCCAAGACCGTGACCCTGCTGGACCGCGCTTCCGGCAAGACCTCGTTGGAATCCTGCGACGCCCTGATCCTTTCCCCGGGTGCCGAGCCGGTCCGACCGCCCATTCCCGGAATCGACCATCCCCGCATCCTCACCCTGCGGTCCGTTCCCGACATCGACCGGATCAAGAAGGTGGTGGACCAGGGTTCGACTTCGCCCACCCACCGTCCAAGGACCGCGGTCATCGTGGGCGCCGGGTTCATTGGGCTGGAGATGGCCGAGAGCCTCCACCAGCGCGGTCTTTCCATCACCGTGGTGGAGGCTCTGGACCAGGTGATGAACGTGGTCGATTTCGAAATGGCCGCCATCGTGCACCACCATTTGCGGGACAAGGGCGTCGGCCTCTACCTGGGAGACGGCGTCCTGGAGTTCGAGCACCGGGGAGATGGGATCTCGGTGAACCTGAAGTCGGGGGCGAAGCTCCCCGCGGACCTCGTGATCCTTTCCATCGGAGTGAAGCCCGACACCAAACTCGCCCGCGAGGCGGGGATCGCACTGGACCCGCGGGGATATATCCAGGTGGATGACCACCTCCAGACCAACATCCCGTGGATCTGGGCCGTAGGAGACGCCACCGTGTCCAGGAGCCCCCTCACCGGCGAACCCCAGCCCGTGCCGCTGGCGGGACCCGCGAACAAGCAGGCACGCATCGCGGCGGAAAATGTCGTAAGGGGCAATACGCGCAGATGGAAAGGTGCCATCGGAACCGCCGTCGCCAAGGTGTTCGATCTGACGGTGGCCACCACCGGGCTCTCCGAGAAGGCCTGCAGGCGAGGGAATATCCCCTTCCAAAGCGCTATCGTCCATCCCAGCAGCCACGCCAGCTACTACCCAGGCGCGCATCCCTACAGCATGAAGCTCCTTTGGAATCCTGCATCAGGAAGGATCCTTGGTGCCCAGGCCGTGGGGATCGACGGCGTGGACAAGCGCATCGACGCGATCGCGGCATTCTTGGGAATGCATGGAACCGTGGAGGATCTCGCCGAGTTCGAGCACGCCTATGCACCTCCCTATTCCAGCGCCAAGGACGGCGTGAACTACGCCGGGTTCGTGGCGGTCAATGCCATGGAGGGATTGACGAAGATCCTCCACTGGGACGAACTGGAATCTCGCGTGGCCGCCGGGGCCTTCCTCCTGGATGTGCGCACGCCCCAGGAATTCGAACTCGGGCACATCCTCGGCGCGGTCAACATCCCGAGCACGGAGTTGCGGGAACGCCTATCCGAAATTCCCCTGGACCGCGAGATCGTCATCTATTGCGGCGTGGGTATCCGAGGAAACCTCTCCGAGCGCATCCTGCTCCAGAACGGCTACGACCAAGTGTGCAACCTGACCGGGGGCTGGAAGACCTGGAAGGCTGCGACCGACCCCCAGGAGAATCGGACGCCCACTCCTGCCGCCAGAATCGCAGGAGCCGAGACGATCTACTCCGAGGCCTCGGGTGCCCCGGAACCGGTTCAGGCCTCCCATGTGACGGAAATCATGGTCGACGCCTGCGGGCTCCAATGCCCTGGACCCATCCTGCGCATGAAGGAAGCGGTCGACCGGGCACCGGCCAACGCCCACGTGGCCGTGAAGGCGAGCGATCCCGGTTTCGCCCGCGACGCCCGGGCCTGGTGCAACATCACGGGCAATCGATTGGTCTCGCTGCGCGAAGGGGGTGGCAACTGGACCGCCACCATCGAGAAGATACCGAAGCCATCGGCCGCGGTGCCATCGGCTCAGTCCAAGGCTTCCATGGCTGTTTCCGGCAACGAGGTGACGCTCATCGTGTTCTCCAACGACCTGGACCGCGCCCTGGCAAGCTTCGTGATCGCCAACGGCGCACTGGCCACGGGAAAGACCGTGACCATGTTCTTCACTTTCTGGGGCCTGTCCGTTATCCGCAAGCGCGGGAAGGTTCCGGTGCAAAAGGATTTCATGGGTCGCATGTTCAACTTGATGCTTCCGCGCAATGCAAATGGCCTTGGATTGTCCCGGATGAACTTCGGCGGAATCGGAACCATGCTCATGAAGCGACGCATGGAAGGCATGCAGGTGGATCGATTGGAAGCCATGATGGACAGCGCGCGCTGCGCCGGGGTGCGCATGACGGCTTGCCAGATGTCCATGGATCTCATGGGCGTGGCCCGCGAGGAACTGATGGATGGAGTGGAACTTGGCGGGGTCGCGAGCTATCTGGAAGCCGCCAGTAACGCGGGGATCAACTTGTTCGTCTGACGAAGAGCGTCTGACGAGTGCGACAGGGACCAAGGCCGAGCCCAACGGCGCCGGAAATCAGGCAGCCACGGAGGCCCTTTTCGCAAACTGGTTCTCGGGGCGCGCCAATCCCAGATTCTCGCGCAAGGTGTTTCCCTCGTATTCGGTTCGGAAAAGACCTCGCTTGCGCAGTTCTGGAATGACCAGGTCGATGAAGTCCGTCAGGCCGTCCGGCAGGGTGGGGGGCATGATGTTGAAGCCGTCGGCGGCACCCTGCGTGAACGCTGTTGGATTCGGTGCCGCCTAGTGTTCGTTTCCGTGCAGGCAGCGAACCAGCGCTCCCTCGATCCGGTCCACCGCCTCCTCGACCAGCGCTCGCGAGGTCCCGAAGTTGAGGCGCATCCAACCCACGCCCGGCGCGCCGAACATGCCGCCGCGGTTGAGGCCGACTTTCGCCTCCTTCACGAAGAGCCGTTCGATTTCTGCCTCCGCGAGGTCCAGACCCCGGCAATCGATCCACGCGAGGTAGGTGGCTTCGGGGCGCCGCAACCGCAAAGGAGGCAGGCGCGCGCGCACCGCGTCTTCCAGGAAGGCCGCGTTGCCGGCAAGCTGGACGAGAAGCGATTCCAGCCACTCGTCGCCGTGGTCGTAGGCGGCTTCCAGGGCGACGAGCCCCGGAACGCTGGTTCGCGACACTCCCAGATCGCGAAATCGCCCCGTGAAGGCCTTGCGCCGGGTGGGGTCGGGGATCACGACGGCCGAGGCGTTGAGGCCGGCGATGTTGAAGGTCTTGCTGGGCGCGACGAAGGTCAAGGCTCTCCGCGCGGCGGATCCTCCCGCGAGGGCGAAGGGGATGTGGACCGAAGGCCGGAAGACCAGGTCGGCGTGGATCTCGTCGGAGAGGACCAGAACGTCGTGGCGGGAGCAGATCTCCGAGACCGCGGTGATTTCCTCGCGGCGCCAGACCCGGCCCACCGGGTTGTGGGGGGAACAGAGGATCAGGGCTTTCGCCTGGCGTGCGCCTTCCTCCAGCCCCTCCAGGTCCATCCGCCAACCGTCCTCGCCGTGGACCAGCGGGTTCTCCACCAGTCGACGGCCGTGGTTTCGCGCGAGATCCAGGAAGGGATGGTAGACCGGGGTCTGGATCAGGATCCCGTCCCCCGGATCGGTGAAGGCGTCGATCGCAGCCTTGAGCGAGGGAACCACACCCGGAGCGAGAACGATGTCCCTGGGGGGGACCTCCCAGGAGAAGCGCCGCGAAATCCATCCCGCCAGCGCTCGCGCCGCGCCGTCCTGGCGCGCCGACGGATAGCCCAGCACGCCGTGGTCCAGGTTGCGACGCAACGCGTCCAGCACCGCGGGAGGAGCGGGGAAATCCATGTCGGCCACCCAAAGGGGCAGGATGTCGGGCACGCCGAACAGCGACGGTGCGTCGTCCCACTTGCAACTGCCCGTGCCGCGGCGCTCGGCCGCCTCCCAGGTGAAGACGCTTCCTGTCATGGAAGAGAATCTAGTGCGGCGCCTTGAAAACCCCCTTCGACGAAATGTCATCTCCCAACTCCGCCGGCCTGAACCTGCTCTGGGTGAACACGGTTCGCACCTCTCCACCTCTCCCCCCGGCCCCCTCTCCACTTGTTGGAGAGGGGTGGCCGCGTGAGCGGCCGGGGTGAGGTGGGGAGGCCGGTTTGCAGGGCTTTCGCTGGAACGTTGTCCCGCTCAGGCCTTCTTCAAGGCCTCTTCCACCAGGTCCCAGCTGTCGGCCAGCACGTCGGTGATGTCGGGCACGTCCCAATGGCCGGAATCCGACGACCACAGCGCGTTGACCTTGACCCCGAGCGGGTTGACCTTGGTGTTGAAGGCGGCGGCCACGGAAACGGTCAGAGCACAGCCACCTCGGGGATGGCTTCCACCAGGAGCTTGGTGACCTTGGCGGCGTTTTCCTTGAACACGGCCAGGACCGCCTCCCAGCTCACCGGCTCCTCGTCTTCCTTCCAGCAGTCGTAGTCGGTGCTCATGGCCACCGCGGCGTAGGGGATGCCTGCCTCCAGGGCGAGGGCGGCCTCGGTCGCGATGGACATGTTGACGACGTCCGCGCCCCAGAGGCGGAAGACCCTGGATTCGGCGCGCGTGGAAAAGCGCGGCCCTTCGATGGTCACCACGGTCCCCTTGTCGTGGACGGGGAATCCGTTGCGACGGGAAATGTCCACCAGGATGGCGCGGAGCCTCGCGTCGAAGGGCTCTGCGGCCGCGACGTGCACCGGCCGGTGGGGCTCGAAGCTTTCCGTGAAGGTGGCCTTGCGGTGCCGGGTGTGGTCGATGAACTGGTCCAGGATCACCAGGTGGCCGCGCCCGATCTCCTCCCGCAGCGATCCCACGGCGGTGGTGGCAAGGATGTGTGTGACTCCGGCGTCCAAGAAGGCCTGGATGTTGGCGCGGTAGTTCACCTGGGTGGGGGGGATCGTGTGCTCGCGGCCATGGCGGCCCAGGAGGACCACCTCCACGCCAGCGATGGTCCCGGTCTTGAGCGGGGCCGACGGTGCCCCCCAGCGCGTGTCCACCGCCACGTCGCGCGGGTTTTCGAAGATGGAGGGGTTGTCGAGGCCGGAGCCTCCGATGATGCCGATCTTGGCCATCTATGTCCTCGCTTGTCGGGATGTGTCCAGGATGAGGGTCCGGAAGGGACGACCGTCGACCTTCAACGAACGGCCCCACCGGAAAGGAGATCGAATCCGAGCATGAAGTGGCCGCAACGACCTGCCGGCAGCCTCGCGGTGCCCGGCAGATGCCCCCAGCGTTCGAAACCGAGGGATTCGAGCAGTCCCAGGCTCGCCGCGTTGGTGTCGAACACGACGGCCAGGACCTTCTCGTGGCCGATGGCGCGGGCCTTGTAGACGATTTCCGTCAGCAACGTCCGGCCCAGTCCGCGGCCCCTCGCCCGGGGAGCGAGGAAGACCGAAGCCTCGACCGTTCCATCCAGGGCTCGACGGCCCGCGCGCCACGGCGAAAGCGTGCCGTAGCCCGCGAGCCCTTCGGCATCGTGCGCGACCAGCAGGGGAAAGCGCGGGTCCATGTGCTCTTCCAGCCACTGGCACCGGTCCGAAAGCGGCAGGGGATCCAGGTGACCGGTGAACAAGCCCTCCGCGACGATGGCGTTGTACAATGCCCAAAGCGCGTGCAGGTCTTCCGGGGATCCGGAGCGCACCCAGAACGACGCTCGAGACCGCGGGCCACCATCGGTGGGAGGAGGAGCATCCATCGTTCGGGCAGATTCGACTTCAGGCATGGCCTACAGAATAAATGGATCTTGTCGTCCTTTGTAGGGACAAGCGGTCCTTCTGATTCCCACGGTCGGGGATCGGTGCCTCAGTAGTGGATGGTGCCGGGACTTCCGCCGCCCGCGGAGATGGCGTCTCCATTGACCGCGATGGAGCGCGGTGACGCGAGGAAGGCGACCAGGTCGGCGATCTCCGACGAGTCGATCAGGCGGCGGATGGAATTGCCCTGGACGAGCCGCGCTTCGTCTTCCGCGGAGGTCTTCTCCGTCCGGGTGGCGCCCGGATGGACGGCGACCACGTTGATTCCCCACGGGCCCAGTTCGTCGGCCAGGTTCTTGGTGATGGCCGCCACCCCCACGTTGCGCAGCGTGGCCACCGGCCTTCCCGTGCGGTGGATCGCGAGGCCCCCGAGTTGATGATGCGCCCCCAGCCCGATTCCAGCAGGTGGGGAACCGCGGCCCGCGCGGTGCGCAGGTAGCCGATCACCTTGATGTCGATGTCGAGCAACGCTTCGGCGTCGACGATTTCCGACAAATGGAGCGCTGATGAGATTCCTCCCGGGACGGCGGCCGCGTTCACCAGGATGTCCAATCCCTCCCAAGGCCTTCGCGGCCTCCTCCACGGCGCGGTCCACCGATTCCCTCGAGCCGGTGTCGATCCGGACGGCGACGATCTTCCGTCCCATCTCCTTCGCGAGTTCCGCGGCGGTGGCGTCCAGCGCCGCGCGGTCCCTGGCCGCGATGGCCACGGATTGGATCCAGAAACGGAATCTTCCCGAATCCGAGGCCAGGCCATCGCCGACGGTCGGCATCCACGAAGATCTCTCGCCGGACTTTTTCCGGCTCAGGAGCTTCCACCTCCTGACCGCCGAATTCTCCTTCAGTCAACCGACTTGGAGGGACTGGGTCCGCGCCTCGCGCAAGCTGGATCGTCTGGATGGCAGCGACGTGGACGAGGCCCTGGACCTCAAGCTGAGCGAATGGCTCGAGGGCGAGGCCCCGGAACGTTTCAAGGTTCCCCACCGGATCGAGCTGCACCTCTTCCAACCGAAGGGTTGAAGCCGCAGGCAAGATCCACGACCGCCCCGTCCATGCCGCTCCGCTGTTCCCTCCACCAAACGCAGTCCCACCGAAGTGCGACGAAGCGAGGGGGTACCAAGGGGTCCCGGCTAGGCGTCAGCGTCCTGGACCCCTGGCACGCAGGCCGCAGGCCAAAGAAAAGCCGGGCGCAGCCCAACCTCAAACAGGCCAGTCCGCGACCACCGCATGACGCGGCCCCTTCCGGTACACCAATTTCCGTACGGCCTCGGCCAAGGCGTCCAGCTCCGCGCAGGTGTTGTAGAACGCGAGCGACGGACGCACCGTGGCTTCCAGGCCCAGGCGCCGCAGGATGGGCTGGGCGCAGTGGTGTCCCGACCGCACCGCGATGCCTTCCTGGTTCAGGAGGGATCCGACCTCTTCGGTCTTGTAACCCTCCAGCACGAAGGACAGCACTCCGGCCTTCTCCGCCGCGGTTCCCACCAGGCGAAGCCCGGGGATGCCCTGGAGCAGGTGGGTGCCGTAGTGCAGGAGCTGGTGCTCCCAGGCCGCGATGTTCGGCATGCCCAGCCGGGTGACGTAGTCGATGGCCGCGCCCAACCCCACCGCGTCCGCGATGTTGCCGGTGCCGGCTTCGAAGCGCCCCGGGGCCTTGTGGTAGACGGTCTTCTCGAAGGTGACGTCCTGGATCATGTTGCCGCCGCCTTGCCAGGGAGGCATGGCGTTGAGCAGCTCCTCGCGACCGTAGAGCACGCCGATCCCGGTGGGTCCGAATACCTTGTGGCCGGAAAAGACGTACCAGTCGGCCCCTAGGGCGTTGACGTCCACGGGCATGTGCGAGACGGCTTGGGCGCCGTCCACCAGGACCAAGGCTCCGGCCGCGTGCGCCATGTCCGAAATCTGTCGCACCGGCGTGACTGTCCCGAGCGCGTTGGACACCTGGGTGATGGAGACGACCTTCGTCTTCGGGCCCAGCAGCTTGCCGTACTCCTCCAGCAGGAGTTCTCCCGCGTCATTGACGGGGATCACCTTGAGGTGCGCACCCTTCTCCTGGGCCAACATCTGCCAAGGAACGATGTTGGCGTGGTGCTCCAGGTGGCTCACCACGATCTCGTCGCCGGCCGCGATGTTCGCTCGGCCCCAGCTCTGCGCCACCAGGTTGATGGCTTCCGTGGCACCGCGGACCCAGACGATCTCGTTGGGGCTCCTGGCGCCCAGGAACCGCTGCGCCTTCTGGCGGGCGGCTTCGTAGGCGTCGGAGGAACGGGCCGCGAGCTCGTGGGCGGCGCGGTGGACGTTGGAATTCTCGCGCTCGTAGAACTCGCGCAGGCGCTCGATCACCTGTCGGGGCTTCTGGGTGGTGGCCGCGTTGTCCAGCCACACCAGCGGCTTTCCGTTCACGCTCTGGTGCAGAATGGGGAAGTCGGCGCGCACCGCGTTGAGGTCGAACGGCGCAGCCACGGATCCCCGCGAGGGTCGTTGGGATTCGGTGGACGATCCCTGGACCGATCCCGGACCCCCGGCGTTCTCCAGGAAGTAGTACGACGGACCGGTTGGACCAGCGGACTCGGATGGGACTTGCAGTGCTGTGGAGAGGGACGGGCCGAGCAGGGACCGCAGCGACGCGTCGCCAGGAAGCCCGAGCGATTCCGGAGTGACAAGATTCGGAACGATTCCTGTCGGAGCCGAACCGGAGGGATCCACTCCTGGATGCGAAGGAAGGGCCGCACCGAGCTGGGCGTGTGAAGTGGATCCGCCCTCGTATTCGGCCAACAGCGTGTTTGCCATCCGCGTCAGCGCCTCGATGTCGAGGGGGGCCGAAGCGTCACTTGTAATCATGGTAGAAGCCCGTCTCGACATCGTCCAGGACCGCGAGCGCGTCTGGCACGAGGACCGCGAGCGAGCAGTAGAGCGACACGAGGTACGAGGCGATCGCCTTGTGGTTGATGCCCATGAAGCGCACGGAGAGCCCGGCGCTCTGCTCGCCGGGAAGATTGGGCTGGTAGAGGCCCACCACGCCTTGGCGGACGGCACCCGTTCGCACCAGCAAGATCTTGGACTTTCCATACTCCACCGCGATCTTGTCCGAAGGGAACAGGGGAATGCCGCGCCAGGTCAGGAACTGCGATCCGAAGAGCGAAACGGTGGGAGGGGGAACACCGCGTCGCGTGCATTCGCGGCCGAAGGCGGCGATGGAGAGAGGATGCGCGAGGAAGAACCCCGGTTCCTTCCAGACCTTGGCGATCAGGTCGTCCAGGTCGTCCGGCGTGGGACGTCCGTTGCGGGCCTTCAGTCGCTGTTCCGGTGCGACGTTGTTCAGGAGCCCGTATTCCTTGTTGTTCAGGAGCTCGCTCTCCTGCCGTTCCTTGACGGTCTCGATGGTGAGGCGCAGTTGCTCGGCGATCTGGTTGTGGGGCGTGCTGTAGAGGTCGGACACTCGCGTGTGCACATCCAGGACGGTGTTCACGGCGGAGAGCAGGTATTCGCGGGGATTGGGGTCGTAGTCCACGAACGTGTTGGGGAGTTCGCGTTCGTCGCGTCCGGAGCAGTCGACGCTGACCGAGGTCCCTTCCTTCACGCGGTTCAGGCGGTAGATGCCCGCTTCCACCGGAACCCACTGCAGCAGCCTGGGCAGCCATCGCGGCGTGATGCCCGACATCTGCGGGACGGTTTTTGTCGCATTGGCGAGCTGCCGGGCGGCGACGTCGCCGAGGGCTGTGGGGATCTGTTCGGTCTCGGTGGCCAAGGGAGTTCTCCTGGTGGTTGGTGGAAGGATGGACGGGCAAAGCTATGACGCCGGAATCCGGCTCGGCAAGGTGGTTTGTTGGCAAACGGACAGAATTCGACCTAGAGAAATTGGGGCAAAGCCGACATGGATACTAGGCCATGTCAACTGGCCGCTGGGTCGAAGTAACCCCAGCACATGCTCGCGGTGACCGCATCGAAGCTCGAGCCTTCCAGGCCCGTGTCCTCGGCCCGGGCGTGCAAGGTCTCGAGTTCCAGCCGTTCCCGGGCGGCCTTTTCCGCCAAGGTCTCCAGCTGCCCTTCGGAGGCGTCCAAGGCCACCACCTGCGCTCCCTGTCGCGCGAATTGGAGGGCGAGCGCACCGGTGCCCGCCCCCAGATCCAAGATCCGCTGGCCCGCCCGCCCGATCCCCAGCTGGAAGACGAGCTCGAAGAAGGAGTCGGGATAGCCGGGGCGGTGCCGGGCGTAGTCGGTGGAGGTGGCGTCCCAGTTCAATCCGGTACCTGGGACGATTTGTGGTGCGGACATGGCTGCCTCCGTTGCGCGTACTGTTCAGATTCCATGGGCAGAAACAAGCGTGCTCTTTAACATACACTACACACCCCATAGAGTGTATGTATTTTGATCGAGAACGTTGATTCTTCCTTCATCCCATCGAGCCAAGGAGCTGTATCCATGACCCAGACCACCCGCACACCGGACCATCCCGTCGACCCCCTCTTCGTGGAGCGCTGGTCCACCCGAGCCTTCACCGGGGAGTCCATCCCCGAGGAGGTCCTGTTCACCGCCTTCGAAGCGGTCCGCTGGGCCCCCTCGGGCGGCAACACCCAGCCCTGGCGCCTCCTGTACGTCAAGCGCGACACCCCGGATTGGGATCGCCTGTTCAAGACCCTCGCCGAGCGCAACCAGATCTGGGCGGCGCGCGCCGGGGCCCTGGTCCTATTCCTGTCCAACAGGTTCCGCACCCGCCCCGGTGGAGAGCCCGAGCCCTTGCGGTCGCATTCCTTCGATACGGGAGCGGCCTGGTCGAACTTCGCGCACCAGCTCGTGCGCAGCGGATGGGCCACGAGAGCCATCGGCGGGTTCAACCGCGACGCGGCCCGCGCGGAGTTCGCGGTGCCACAGACCTACGAGCTGGAAGCCGTGGTCGCGGTGGGCAAGCCCGCATCACCGTCGGTGCTGCCCGAGGATTTCGCGGCTCTCGACAAGCCCAATTCCAGGCTACCGGTCCGTCAGATCGTGTCGGAGGGAAAATTTTCCTTCAACTGAATGTTCGGCTATTCCAACTCGACGGCGTAGTCTTCGCCCGGTCCAGCGACGATGGCGTTTTGGTCAGCCCCGGTCGGGGGACGATCGGAGCCGAAGTTGTCGGCATGCGTCAGTTTTGGAAATCGAACGTCGGCAGCTCCTCGGGTTTTGCCGCCTGCCAACGGGAAACGAGATCCGGAAGCTGGGAGAGTCCGCTCACCACGGGAATGTCGGTCTGGAAATCGTTGCCGACCCGATCCAGCCACACCGGCTGCATCCCGGCGCGACGCCCACCCTCCACATCGTCTTCCCAAGAGCCACCCACCAGGATGCACTCGCCTGGCAGGCTCCAAAGTCTCCGCGACGCTTCCAGGAGGATGTCCGGAGACGGCTTGGCGGAACCAAGCTCCTCGGAGATGAGGATCTCCTTGAAATGCTCTCGCAGTCCCAGTTTCCGGAGCTTCCTGCGCTGTTGCCGGGGATTCCCGTTGGTGACGATGGCCAACGGCTTTCCGCGCAATCGTTCCAGGCAGGGAATGGCGTCCGGGAAGAATGTCCAGCGCAGTTCGTAGCCTTGGAGGAATTCGGCGAAGATCTGGTCGGCGGTGTCGGCGTCCAGATCGGGTCGCCCGAAAGCGGTGCGAACGCGCGCACGTTCCCACGCGATCCCTCCCTGTCCACGTCCGTCCCCCGGCGAGGACGACGCCTTCTTCCACGATTGACGGAAATCGTCTTCGCTCCTCTCGATCTGCGGTGCTCGGGTGGCGTACAGTTCGTCGAGCGCCCCCGAAACCGCCCCATCGTGGTCCACCAGGGTCCCGTCGAGACTGAAGAGGACGGCGACGGGGCGCCGCCGGTCTCCCACGGGACAGAAATGGATGGGTTCGTTCATGTCTCCACTGCCGGATTCCGTCAAATCATCTCCAGGAAGGCTTCCACCCGGTTCTCCGACTGCTCGGTGGCCTCGGAGCGTCCCAGTTCGCCCACCTCGATGAAGGTGGCGGGTAGGCCGGTCTTCTCCTTGACGATGTCCGAGATCATCCGCGAGACCCCGGACTGGTAGTTGCACCCCCACTGGTACATGAAGATGACCCCCTTGGCCTTGGAATCGCGCACGGCCTGGATGGTCCACTCCGCGCGCTTCTCCGTGGGTTGTTCGTAGGGGTAGGAGAGGATGGACTTCGCCAAGGCCTGGTACGGATCTCCCTTCTCCTCCACCTCCAACGTGAGGAGGTTCCAACTGTCGTCGCGACCGGCGCAGTAGCCGCCCGCGCGCTCCACATTCTGCTGGTTGGGGCCCACGCACGACCCGCAGATGAACAGGCGCTTGGGGTCCTTGTGGACTCCGGCACCGCGGACGCCGCGCAGAATGCGTTCCTTCACTTCGTCGCGGATCAGCTCCAGGAGCTGGAGCGTGGCGACCGGGTCGCCCATGAAGTCGTTGGCCAGGTGCGGGATTCCTCCCAGGTCCGAGCTGTTGATGGGAAGTTCCGGCGCGTTCCACACCAGGTAGTGGATCTCGCGGGCCAATCCGCGGGCGGTGTTGGCGTAGCGGATGTTCTGCCAGAGATCGTCGTCCGTCACATTCTTGCCCGAAAACTCGGAGATCCTGACCACCAGCTTGCGCAGTTCCGTGGCGACAAGATCTGCCGCCCACGGCTTGCCCACCTGGTCGATCGGGAAGTCCACGAGGTGCATGGGCAACTTGCGCTTGTGGTTGCGGTGCGATTCGGTGAGGTAGGCCATGTCCGAGCAGCGCAGCGCGAGGTAGGGGGCCACCAGGGAGATGGGCACCACGCCGTTGTCGATGGCCGCGTGCGCTGCGATCTGGTTGCAGGCGTCGATGCTCACGCGGTTGCGCCCGGACTCCAAGATCTCCACGCCGCGGGCGTCGGACTCGCGCAGCGACAATCCCTCTTGCATGTCGCGCGCCCACTGCATCACAAGTCCCGGCCGCAAGGGAATTCCTCCCGCCGCGTAGTAGGGCTCCATGGTCTGGCCGCCCTGCGTGAGAACCAGCGGAACCCCATTCTCGTGGGCGCGTAGGGCGCGGTCCTTCAGGCTGATGGAGAACCACGTCCTCTTGATGCCGCCAAAAAACTCCACGTCGCTGGAGAGGCGTCCCTGGTTGGCGTTGCTGGTGTCGAAGCTGTGCGGGAAGCGCACGGGGGCTTCCAGGGTCATGTAGTCCCAGATCTCGGAGGCCGTGACGTGGTCGCCGTTTCCAAACGTGATCCCCGGGGTTTGGATAAAGGCCTCGCGGAGGCGTTCGGGATACTCGAACAACTTGCGGATCGGTTTCTCTGTGGTGGTGATGGACATGTTCAGGCCTCGATCAGGTTGCGGTTGCGGACCAGTTCCACGAAGGCCTCCGCCCTCGTGCGCACGGCTTCGTAGTCGGAGCCGGCGTACTCCGTGTGCAGCTCCAGGAACGGAAAGCCCTCGGCTTGGAGCACCTGCTTGGTTTCGTTCCCCTTGAAGGTGTAGGGATCGCAGTAGCGCAGGGTGTGGTACACCACCGCGTGCGCATGGAACCTGTGCAAGAGCTTCTTGAGGTTGGCCAGCCGCTGGTCGGTTTCCAAGTCCAGGTAGGGGAGGGCTCCGTGCGGAACGCGCGCCAGGTAGGCGTCGGCGATGGCGTCCACCGTCGGCGCCTTCACATCGACGTTGAGCTGTGGCGCGAGGCCCGACCAGAGGTCGTCGCCCACGATTCGGGCTCCCAGGCTGCGGAGGATCCCGATGATCTTCCGGTCCCCCGGCGGGATGATGCTCCCCGAGACGAAGATCCGCACTTCCTCGAACCGGTCGTGGATCTCGTCGGTGGCCTGTTTCTCCTGGAGCTCGGCCACGAGTTCGTGTAGGAGTTCCAAGTAGGCCGTCCGGTCCAGGAAGTGCCCGGCCTGCACGACGTCGAGGGTTTCCTCCCAGGTGATCAGGGCGTTGTCGGCGGCCTGCCAGGTGTAGATCTCGTCCAACGTGGATCGGATGCCCCGCAGCAGCGCGATGGATGCCGCGAGCTTTTCTTCTGTCAGTTTCCGTCCCGAAAACTCCTCGAGCTTGCCCGCGAAGTGTTTCAGTTCGTGGCGGAAGTATTGTGCGCCCTCGGGGGTGTGGAAGTTCCGCGGCACGCCCAGGATGGCCACTTCCTTCCCGAAGTAGTGCCGGATCACTTCGCCGGTGCGGAAGACCTGCAGGCAGGTGGCGTCCACGGCCACGAGGTCCGCCGCCCTGACGTACGGGTCCTCGTTCTCGGCGAAGAGTCCCACGATCTCGCGGACGTACACGCAATTCTTGGTGGAGATCCACCGCGATCCGTGCTCCACCAGGTGGTCGTCGCCGCCACGCCCCAGGCGCACGGGGATCAGGTCCAACGCGAGGATCAGTTCCTCCGGGACGTTGTAGTTGATCCAGCCCACGACCTTCGCTCCGGCCGCTTTCAACGTTTCGAGTTCCGCGGGTCGGTTTTCCACCGCCTGTCGGATCTTCCGCAAGGTGTCCAATGGGTTTTGCATGGGATTCGGTTCCTGGGTAGTGGGAGAGTTCTTGGGTTTCAGGCCGACGCGAGTCGGGCTTGGGCTTCCTTGGCCGCGAAGGCGCGCGCCAAGGCGGCCGCCCCCAGGGCGCCTGTTAGCTGGGGGTCGAACACCGGCTGGACCACCGTGACCTTGAGCGCCTTCTCGATGGCTTTCTTCATCCCGATGTTCTTCGCGACACCGCCCGAGAAGAAGACCTCGGATTCGATGCCCACCCGCGCGAACAGGCCTCCCACGCGGTTGGCGATGGCGTGGTGGATTCCCGCGATGATGTTGGCGGGATCCTCTCCCCGCGCCAACAGCGAGATCACCTCCGATTCCACGAACACGGTGCAGGTGGAGCTCATGGGGATGGCCTGGGTGGCGCGCAAGGAGAGGTCTCCCAGCTCGGAGAGGGGCACCTTGAAGACGTTGGCCATGACCTCCAGGAATCGCCCGGTGCCGGCGGCGCACTTGTCGTTCATGGCGAAATCCACCACGGCGCCGTTCTTGTCGATCCGGATCGCCTTGCAGTCCTGGCCTCCGATATCCACGATGGTCCGCACGTTGGGGTGCAGGAAGTTCGCGCCCTTGGCATGGCAGGTGATTTCGGTGACGGTCTTGTTGGCGTAGGTCGCCGAGATCCGTCCGTACCCGGTGGACACGATGAAGTCGGCGTCCGAACGCACGAGCCCCGCGTCCTCCAGCGCCAGGTCCAGAGCTTCCTGGCCGCCTTCCTCGGAGTTGAGACGGGACGGGATGATGACCTTCCCCGCGACCTCGTTGCCGCGGAGAACCACCGACTTGGTGCCCAGTGAACCGACGTCCACCCCAGCGAAGATGCCGTTTTCGAGTTCAAATGCTGTGCTCATGGTTTGGATGCTCCTTGGCTGCTCGTGAAATGTTTAGGCGTTCGAAGGCCTCTGCCGTGGTCCGGTGGCCCCCTTGGAATCCTGTTCTGGATCAAGGGATGGCCTTATCTTCTACTAACCTAACGGATTAGATAGACTAAGTCAAGAGATCAGCGAAAAAAGTTGGCGCACGGGAGGTTTTGCCCTGGAAACAGAAGCGCCCCACCGCGGTGTGGCGGTGAGGCGCTGTTCTGTTGGGTGCACCTCAGGGTTCCCATTTCACCCGCTCGAGTGAAATGGGAGGTTCGAGGTCAAGCCATTTCACCCGCTCGAGTGAAATGGGAGGTTCGAGGTCAAGCCAGCTGCAGCTTGGCTTTCTCCTCGGGGACCTCGACCACCTCTTCCGCGACGGGGACAGGTCGCGTCCAGAGCTTGTCCAAACCACCCACGGCCAGGTAGTGGCGCTGCGACGGATCGGTCTGGGGGAAGTCCAGCCGCTTGTGCATCCCGCGGGTCTCGGTGCGCTGGAGCCCCGCGTAGTACGACCACCGCGCCGTGGCCACCAGGCCCGCGACTTCGCGAGACCGGATGAAGTGTTGGGCGGTGTCCTGCAGGGGCGTGCCTTGGATGGTCTTCCAAAACTCCTCGAGTTTCGCGAGGGATTCCAGCAAGGTCTTTTCGGAGCGGAAGATGTTCTTGTCGTAGGGGAAGACCTCGTCCTGCACGCCACGGACGATCGAGGCGGCATCCCAGGTCTGTTCGGTAGGCCGAACGGCCTCCAGTCCCACGCTGCCCGCGCCACGGACGTTGCGACGCGACGAGCTGCGTCCCAGGCTTCGGGCGAAGTCGGCGGCCGCGCGACCCGCGATGTTCCCCGACCCGATGGCCCAGGTCATGTTGGGCCCGGCCCCTCCCGTGAAGCCGCCGCAATTGAGCTCGCGGCTGGCCGCGTCGCCCGCGGCGTAGAGCCCGCGCACGGTGGTGCCGCACTCGTCGTCGGCGATCCGGATGCCGCCGGTGCCGCGCACGGTGCCCTCCAGAAGGAGCGTGATCTCCCACTTCTGCTCGAACGGATCGATGCCGGTCTTGTCGAAGGCGGCGAAGAAGTTCGGCTGCATGAGCCGGAGCATCTCGCGGGTCTCGGGCTTCTCGGTGCCCTTGTCCAGCTGCACGAAGACCGGGCCCTTGAGGAGTTCCTTGGCGATGGCGGAGGTGGAGCGATGGCCGTTGCGGTTCAGCCCCTCGATCTTGTTGCCTTCCTTGTCGTAGTAGCTCGCGTAGAGGTAGTAGGCGGATTTTGTCACGCTGGAATGCTTGGGTGCGGGGGAGTAGTGCGCGGAGAACTCCATGCCCGAAAGCTCGCCCCCCACTTCCACCGCCATCAAGGCGCCGTCGCCGGTGTTGGTGTTGCAGCCCAGCGCCTTGGACAACCAGGCCACACCGCCGTTGGCAAGGACTGTGGAGCCGGCGCGAACCGTCCAGGACGTGTCGGTCTGGCGTTGCAGTCCGCGCGCTCCGGCCACGGTCCCTTCTTCGTCCACCAGAAGTTCCAGGGCCGGGCTCTGGTCCAGGATCTTGATGCCCCTCTGCAACAGCACCTTGCGCAGGATCCGCATGGTTTCCGAGCCCTGCAGGCCTCGGTAGCTGCCGGAGCGGTCGAAGGCGGGGATCTCGTAGCCGCCCCATTCCCAGATGCGCGGAGCGCGGTCGTAGGTGATCTCCAGGAGGCGGTCCCACCACTTGTGCTGGGCCAGGTAGCCGCCCAGGGCATAGCGCTCGAACTTGACGGGATCCCGCAGGAGGGAGATGGGGGGGAGCACCTTGTGTCCCGAGGTGCTCGCCGCGTACGCGCCGCTGGTGCCCAGGTAGCCCTTGTCGGCCACCACGACGGTGGCGCCGCGCTCCTGCGCCGCGATGGCCGCCCAGGCCGCGGCGGGGCCTCCGCCCACGACGAGGACGTCGGCCTCGAGTACCAATCCGGCGCTGTTCAATCTGCTCATTGCTGTTCTCCTCGGTTTGTCGGTTTTTGTCGGTGATTCGGTTCAGAACGGAGAGCCCACGAGCTCTCGCAGCTCCTGGATCCTCTTGAGACTGTCGATGGGGTTTCCCCCTTTGGCCCAACCCAGGTTCTTGCGGTAGGCTCCGAACAGATTCCGTTCCAGGAGATCGTCCTCGGAAAGCCCGGAGTGTTCGTAGGCGCGGGCATCCACGTAGAGGGCGTCTGCCGGGCAGTAGGCCTCGCAGAGGAAGCAGGTCTGGCAGTCCTCCGCTCGTGCGATGACGGGGTTGTTTCCCGGCACGGCGTCGAAGACGTTGGTGGGGCAGACCTTGACGCATTTGTCGCATTGGATGCATCGGGATTCGCTGACGAGCTCGATCATCGGGTGGGGTGCTCCAGGCGTTGAAGTGGATGGAAAGATCTGATATTGCGGCTTGCTCACATTCTTAACATATACTCTATCTGCTAAATAGTCAATAGAGTAGAATGAGCTTGTACGGGTTGTGATCAGGTGATGAATTTGTCTCTGAAACGACTTCTAGACCCAATTGTAGCAGCGGATCAGAGAAATTCCCGTTTGATGTTGACATAGTCTATCTATTTACTTAGATTAAGCTCCATGTGCCACTTCTTCCATCTCCCATGGGCCCATCCGAGTCTGGATGCGGGGCAGGATCGGTCACCGGACCATCCTCTTTGGCCGCGATGTAGAAGCTCGATCCCCTAGCGCTTCCGCAATCCGACCATCGTCCGGGGTGAGACGGGCCACCACGAGAACTCGATCGTCGATCGGGCGTGTTTACCGTCGCGTCTCACCCCACCTAAATCCAGAAGGCGTTCCTTCCATGAACAGCGTTTCACTCTCCAGACTGATCCTCCTGACCGGATTGGCCGTCGTCCCGAACCTCGGGGCGCAGCCCACCAGTGGTTCGACCGACACGGTGACCGACAGCACCGGGAACACCGTCACCGACACCTCCAAGGCACCCGTGACCCGCGAGGAGCTCTACGGCGTGATCGGACAGGTTCTGAACGTCGACGACTTCTACAGTCGCGCGCTGACGTTCACCACCCCGCAGACCAATCGTCCGCTCACCTTGGGCGCCACCATCCAGACCCGGTACACCTACATCCAGGACCAGCCCACCCCCAACACCTTCTCGATCCCGCTGGCGAGCCTCTCGTTTTCGGGCCTGCTCTACAAGGACTTCCAGGAGGGTCGCAACCTGGCCTACTCGTTGGGCTTCTCCAGCATCAACGGTGGAACGCCCGCTCCCACCGACGCGAGCATCGCCTACACGTTCCTGTCCACTGCGGACCTGGGCAGTCCGAGCCTCGTGGTGTCGGTGGGCCAGCAGAAGAAGCCGTTCGGACTCGAGGCCCAATCCACCGACGAACAGTTGCCGTCCATCACGTCCTCCTTGTACCTGACGGCCGGCGTTCCCTACAACTTCTCGGACCTCTTCGCGCGGGACATCGGCATCGTGGTCCGAGCCGACGCTCTTCCGGAAGTGGACTACGGATACAACTACCGATCGCCCCTGATCTCCGTGGCCGCGGGCTTCTTCAACGGGTCGGGCGCGAACGCTCTGGACAACAACCGGGACAAGGAATGGACGCTGCGCGCCGTCCTGGCGCCGCCGGTGGACTACTACAACCTCCTGCGCGGCCTGGCGGTGGGCGCCTCCTTCGACAAGTCCGAACGATTCCTGACCATCCCCGGCGGTGCCACCACGCCGGCCAAGACCTTCTGGATCTACAAGACGAATGCCGCGGGTGCGAAGACGGATTCCGCCAAGTACACCGTGGCGGCGGTGAACGCGAATCCAGACTCGCTGCAGGCCGACCGGACCCGCTACGGCGTGGACCTCTCCTACATCCGTACACCGGTGAACTTCACCGCGGAGGCGGTGTACGCGACGCAGGATTCTGCCTACTGGGACGCCGGATCCAGGTCGTTCAAGGACGATCAGCGCAGGAGCTGGGCGGGATCGGTGGCCTTCTTCCTGAACATCGGGGAACAGTACCTCAAGCAGTACCGCAACCAGTCCCGCGCCGACGACTGGTGGCCCGTCACCTGGCAGCCCTTCTTCCGCGTCGACGGCCTGGATCCGAACATCGACGTGACCGGGGATTGGCAACTGGCCGTCACTCCTGGAGTGAACGTCTTCTTCGCACGCACCACCAAGTTCCAGCTCGACTGGAGCTGGCGCAAGACCGAAAACCGACCGGCCGCGAACGCCCAGTACCTGGCGCAGTTCCAGTACGGCTTCTGAAACCTTTCGACACAAATCGTCACAAATGAGGAACCAGCAGATGAACATCCGATCCCTCCGAACGATCTTGACCGCGGGCCTCCTGCTCGCCGCCGCCGCGACCCGGGCCGATGCCCCGAAGGTGATCCGGCTCGGGCTCGTGGGCAACAAGTACAACAAGCCCTTCACCACGAGCGTCTTCGGCTTCGCCCAGCAGCGCCAGGCCTGGGAGAAGGAGTTCGCCAAGGAAGGCATCAAGATCGAGTGGAACTTCTTCACGGCCACGGGCCCCGCCATCAACGAGGCCGTGGCCAACGGGACCCTCGACATCGCCTCCAGCGGCGACCTCCCCTCCATCATCGGGAGGTCGGGAGGTCTTCCCACCAAGGTGATCCTGCCCACGGGGATTGGTGGCGGGAAGAACTACGTGATCGTGCAGTCCAACTCGGCCCTGCGCACCCTCCAGGACCTGAAGGGGAAGCGGATCACCTTCCAGAAGGGGACGTATTTCCACCTGCTCTGGGATCGCCTGGCCAAGTACCAGCTGGGAGCCACCGAGAAGGACTTCAAGATCTACTCGCTCACCAGCGGTGACCAGGACGTGGCCCTGGCCTCGGGACAAGTGGACGCCGAGCTGACCAACAGCACGGACCTGGTCGATCGGGGAGTGGGACGGATCCTGTACACCATCGACTTCGACGACAACCCGAAGCTGTCCAACTTCGGGAACATCTACGCCACCGAGGACTTCATCCGCAAGTACCCGGACATCGTGCAGAGGTTCGTGGACGTCTACGTGAAGATCGCGGCGGAAGTCTTGACGCCCCAGTTCCGCAACGAATACAACAAGCAGGCGACCTCGAGCGGGGTTTCCCTCAAGAATGTGCTCGCGACCCAGGCCAGGGACAACGAGTTCAGCTGGAACCCCGCGGTGGACGCCTACTACCTCAAGCGCCTGCGGTCGGCAATCGACGACGCCAAGGAATACGGCCTGGTGCGCCGGACCTTCGAACCCAAGGATTGGCTCGACACCCGATTCCTGGACAAGGCATTGAAGGAGCAGGGACTCGACGCGCGCTGGAAGGATCTGCGCACACCTGCCCTGTCGAGGCTGGAATGAAGAGGAAGATCGCGGCGGCGACGCAATTGCTATGGACAGCTACTGTCCTGGCTGGTCCCGTGGAGATCCATCTGGCTGTCGTGGGGAATCCCTACGACACGCCCATCGCCACGGGGATCATCGGCTACGCCCAGGAACACCGCCTCTTCGAGACGGAATTCGCCAAGGAGGGAATATCCGTCAAGTGGGACTTCTACAAGGGGACGGGTCCGGCCATCAACGAGGGCTTGGCCAACGGAGGGGTGGATGTCACCTCCTACGGGGACCTGCCGGGAATCCTGGGCAAGGCGGGCGGGATCGACACGCGGCTGATCGTGCCGGGAACCGTGGGCCAGAACATCTACGTGGCGACCGCTCCCCAGTCGAGCCTGCGCACGCTGCTGGACCTGCGGGGTAAGCGGATTGGGTACATGAAAGGCACGTACCTGCACCTTTCCTGGGTCCGCCTGATCCGCCACCTGGGGCTTTCCGAGCGGGACTTCAAGGTCTTCAACCTGTCGCAGACGGAAGGTGCGGCGGCGTTGCAGTCGGGGCACATCGACGCCTACGTGGGGGTCAACACGTTCCTGGACCTGGCCACCCGAGGCGGAGCGAGGATCCTCTACACCACCAACACCAAGGACGCGCAGGCCCGCGAGATCCAGGGCTTCAGCGTGGTGGTGGCTTCCAGCCGGTTCGCGCGCGAGCACCCGGACCTGCTCCAGCGCTGGGTGAACGTGTACGTGCGCGCGGCCGTGGCGGTGCTGGACGAGCAGAAGAGGGATGAATGGATCCGCCTGGCCGCCAAGCCGGGGTACCCACTGGACAACATCCGTCGCGACCTGGGGGAGAACTCCTTCGTGGAGCAGAACGCGGCCGTCTTCGACGAGCGGTACCTCGCGAAGCTCCGGTCGGGAATCCAGGCGGCCTTGGAGGCGGGACTCATCCGGCGCGACATCGATCTCGCGACCTGGATCGACCGCAGCTACTTGGACAAGGCCTTGAAGACGGAAGCCGCGTCGGCGACCTGGGCCAAGGGATACCCATCGGTGTCCGCTTCCATTACCGGTTCGGGAGGACGTCCATGAGGCGCTTCGCGTGGACGATCCTCGCGCCGTTTTCCGTCCAATTTGCCGTGCTCCTGGCTTGGTACCTCCTGGCCCGGTTCGAATTGTTCCCACCGACCCTCCTGATTCCGCCGCAACTGGTCTGGCAGACCATCGTGGATCTGTGGAATTCGGGCGACCTGCAGACCCACATGGGATGGAGCCTTCGCCGGGTGGCTCTGGGGTACGGCATTGGCGCCGGCGCCGGGATCGGCTTGGGTGCGGCCCTGGGCTCCTCCCGTCGCCTGGAGATCTGGTTCGGTCCCACCTTGGACATCTTCAAGCAGGTGCCCGTGTTCGCCTGGGCCCCCATGATGATCGTCTTCTTCGGGATCGAGGAGGCCTCCAAATTGGCCTTCGTCGCCGTCGCCTGCTTCTACCCGGTACTTCTCAACACGACCCAGGGTGTGAAGAGCGTGCAGGCGAAGCTGTTCGAGGTAGGCGAGGTCTTCGGTCTCTCGCCCAGGCAGAGATTCCTGCGGATCGTGGTCCCCTCAGCACTCCCCGCCGTCCTGACAGGCCTGCGCCAATCCATCGCCCTGGCCTGGATGGCCGTGGTCAGCGCGGAGCTTCTGGGTGCGGAATCCGGCATCGGCTTCTACATGACCTATTCCCGCCAGCTCTTCCAGATGGACGGGGTTTTGGCTGGCGTGCTGCTGGTGGGGGCCGTGGGCATCGCCACCAACGCCCTGTTCGGGGCGGCGGAGCGATGGCTGGTCCCCTGGATCGGGGAGGTCGCATGAACGCGAAGGCGGGTGTGATCGCCAAGGGACTGGTCCTTCCACTCCTGTTGGTCGCGGCGTGGACGGCGTTGACCTCGCGTCACGAATCGCTGCTGTTCCCATCTCCCCAAAAGTCGGTGGATGCCATCGTCGATCTTTGGCGAAGCCGAACCCTGCAGGGGTATCTGGCGACGAGCCTTCGGAGGTACGTCCTGGGCCTTTCCATCGGTACAGCCCTGGGCTTCGCAACCGGTACGCTTGTCGGTTCCTCGAGGATCGCCGAACGATTCCTGCTCCCTAACGTCCACATGTTCCGCCAGGTTCCCCTGGTGGGTTGGATCCCGCTCCTGATCGTCTGGTTCGGGCTGGGCGACCTTTCCAGGGTGGTCCTGATCGCCATGGCATCCCTCTTTCCCATCCTGCTGAACACACATGCCGGATTCCGTCAAATTCCGCGAGGTTACCTGGAGGTGGGTGAGGTCTTCGGGTTGTCGGGCTGGGAGAAGGTGCGGCGCATCTCCCTGCCCGCGGCCCTTCCCTGGATCCGCACGGGATCCCTCTTGAGCCTCTCCTTCGGGTGGACAATCCTCGTGGCCTCGGAGCTGCTGACGCAGTCGAACGGGGGATTGACCGACATCCTGGACACGGGTCGCGAACGGTTCCGCATGGAACTGGTGAACGCCGGGATCGTGGTCCTGGGCCTTCTCGGATTCGCCTTCAACCTCGCCGCCACCAAGATCTGGTCGATCGGATCCTTGTGCTGGCGCTCCCAGAACATCCACCCATCGAACGAAACAGGATGAAGACAATGGATGCAACCACCTACTCCCTGTCGCGCCTGGAGGTGTCTGGTCTGGGGAGGATCGTCGACCCGACGGATTCCGCCCCTGTCCTTCCTTCCCTTCCGACCTCCACGTCAAAGCCGACGAAGGTCGTCGCCTCGCCTGCACCGGGCCCTAAACTTTCCCTGCGCAACCTGACCAAGGTCTTCCAGGGCGGCTCTGGCGAAGTCATGGCCTTGCAGCACGTGAGCCTGGACGTACGGCCCGGTGAATTCGTCTCGCTGCTGGGCGCGTCCGGGTGCGGCAAGACCACGCTCCTGCGGATCATCGCGGGCCTGGAGCGGGACTACCTGGGCGAGGCCCTCCTGGACGGAAAACGGATCGAGCGTCCCGGAAAGGACCGCGGGGTGGTGTTCCAGGACCATCGGCTGCTCCCCTGGCTCACCATCGAGGAGAACGTGGGATTCGGCCTCGCACACCTGTCGCGCAAGGAGCGGACGGAAATCGTCCAATCGCACCTCGCGCTGGTGGGGCTTGCCGGGTTCGCGAAGAGCCGCCCTTCCCAGCTTTCCGGGGGCATGGCGCAGCGCGCGGCCATCGCCCGGGCCCTAGCGACCGATCCGGAAATCCTCCTCCTGGACGAACCGCTCGGGGCCCTCGATGCGCTGACCAGACTGTACATGCAGGAGGAGCTCGAGCGGATCTGGAAGGAGAAGCCCGGCCTCACCGTGGTGATGGTCACCCACGATGTCGACGAGGCCATCTACCTCTCCGATCGCATCGTCCTGCTCTCTCCGCGTCCGGGCCGGATCAAGCGGATCCTCGACATTTCGGCCGCCCGACCGCGTTCGAGGGAAGACGCCGAGTTCAACGGCATCAAACGCGTGCTGCTCGAGGAGTTCCAGCTCCTGCACGAGAAGACCGTCGAATACGTGATCTGAACGTGGCGCGAAGGATCCTCCGTTGCTGTCCATGAAGACCAAGTACGCCGTTTGCGCGTGCCTCAACCTGGCCCGGATGCCGGAAGGGAAGACGGTCTTCATTTCCGACCTTTCCCGGGAAGGGCGTCTGCCCCAGAAGTTCCTGGAATCGATCCTCCAAGACCTTCGCCGAGTGGGGCTGCTCACCTCGCGCAAAGGGAGATCGGGTGGATACTCGCTGGCCCGGCCCGCGCACCGGATCAAGCTTGGCGAGATCTTCCGCGCCACAGGATCCTTCGATTTCTCCAACGGGCATTCGCTTGGGAGGTCGGAGTCCGATTTCCTGGGGGAGGGAATCGGCGAAGATTCGGTCTGCCGTCTGCTGGAAGGCGTGGAGAAGGAGGTCTTCCGCATCCTGGATGGCATATCGGTCCAGGATCTCCTGGAGCGATGGCAGGCATCCCGAGTCGAATTCGCGGCGGATTGGGTGATCTGACGCATCCATGGACCACCTCGGAGGATTGCTGGAATCGACGAATCCGGCAGCCCAAGGCATGGACCACTGCCCAGCACCAGTCTTGTCCCATCGGAACTACAGAGATTCTAGCTTACGAAGGCAATGCTTTCGAAAAAGGCCAAATACGCACTGCAAGCCTGTCTCGCACTCGCGAGGGAGCCATCCTCGCGTCCGGTCCTGATCGCCGACATCGCCGAAAAGGACGGAATTCCCAAGAAATTCCTGGAGATCATTCTCTTGGATCTGCGAAATGCAGGCATGTTGGCCTCCCGCAAGGGGAAGGGCGGTGGCTATTTCCTGGCTCGCACCCCCCAGACCATCATGATCGGGCAAATCGTCCGATTGATGGACGGGCCGTTGGCACCGGTCCCCTGCGTGAGTCAAACCGCCTACCAACCTTGCTCCGATTGCCAGAACGAGAAGACCTGCGGGATCCGAATGGTGATGAAGAACGTGCGGGATGCCATCGCGGGAATCCTGGACCAGACCAGCTTGCAAGACGTCGTGGATCGGATGAAAGAAGCCAGCATCGGCACAGTTGACGTCTTCGACTGGGTGATCTGATTCGTCGCTGAAGTTTTGGGTCTACAGGCTTCATCGGTGAGATGTGGCACCGAACATTGTTGGCTCAACCATAAGACGACTCACCTGATAGATATGATCAGAAAACTACTTGACGAGCCGCTTTCGTTTAGCATATCTTATCTATATGTTTAATAGGTAATGACGCGAACCCAGGCCTCACTCAGTCCAAAGGCTCGTGAGGTGAGATCTTACGGAGAACCAGACGATGCGCAGAATTCTTCCCACCCTCCTTCTCACGGCGATCGCCACCGCCTTCGGCCAAGCGGGTCCCGACAGCTCCCAGGCATCGGGTCCGTCCGTAGGTGAACGGTTGGATGGGGTCGAAAGCCAGGTCAAGATCCTGAAGCGGTTGCGGGAGAACGACATCGAGGACGCCGCCGCCGTCGCCGCCGCCGCTCCCAAGATCCAAGCGGATGGAAGCGGGTTCTGGATCCGCTCCGCGGATTCCTCCTGGCAGTTCCGCCCGCGGGCCATCGTTCGTCTGGGCGCCAACTGGCAGTTGGACAATCCCGGGGACAACGGAAGCGACATCTTCCAGCCCCAGACGATCCGCTTCGGGTTCGACGCCAGCCTGACCAAGGCCGTGGACGCCAGGTTCATCCTGGACGCGTCCAAGGGCAATGCCGCGGCGCTGAAGGATGGATACTTCGACCTCAAGTTCGCACCGTGGGCCGTGGCCCGCTTGGGCAAATTCCAGGTTCCGCTGGGATTGGAGCGTTTCGTGTCGCCCTCGGACCTCCTGTTCTACGACCGGGCCCTGCCCAGCCAGATCGCGCCCGACCGCGACGTCGGCGCCCAACTGGGTGGAAAGCTCCTGAAAGGGGCGGTGGAGTACGCCGCCGGTGTCTTCGACGGCGGCGCCGACGGCACGAACATCGACAAGGACGCCAACAACGACAAGGACCTGTACGGTCGCCTGTGGCTGGTGCCCGCCAAGTCCAGCGGGAACGAGTGGTTCGAAGGTCTCGGGTTCGGCGTCGGGGCGTCCGGTGGATACCACTCCAACGCGGTTCCCTCGGCCTACAAGACCACGACCTCCGGCGTCACGTTCTTCTCCTGGAATTCCACCGATTCGCTGCAGGGGACGGGATACCGCATCTCGCCCCAGCTCTCGTGGACGGCCCAGTCCTTCTGGCTCTGGGGCGAATGGATCCATTCCCAGGAAGGGATCTACCGCGGTGCCGCCACCACCACGACGGATTCCGTCGGCACGGGCGCCGCCAACAAGGGGCTCGTCTACCGCACCGCCAAGGCGACCACGTACCTGGGACCCGCGAACCTCGGACAGAGCGCCTGGCAGGTGGGCGCGTCCTGGGTGGTCACGGGCGAGGACGCCTCGGCTTCGGGAGGGGTGAAGCCCCGCCATCCGTTCGGACCCGACGGCTGGGGAGCCTTGGAACTCGCCGCCCGCGTTTCTGGACTGGAAGTCGATCCCGACGCCTTCCACGGCGCCGCCTACGCGGACTCCACCAAGAGCGCGAAGTCCGCGCTCCAGTACGGAGCCGTGGCCGTTTGGCACATCGTACGGGGCACGAGATTGCAATTTGGATACGAGCGCACGCAGTTCGAAGAGGGCGCGTCCGTGAACCCCAGCGCCAAGGTCAAGGTGGTGCGCGACGCCAAGCCGGACAACGAGCTGTTCGCGATCTCCTCCGTCTCTTTCTGAACCTCCGAAACCCTTCGAGGACCCATCCATGAAATCGACCCACTTCGCAGTCCTGGGATTGGCGCTCGCCTCGGCGGCGGCCGCCAAATCCATCCAACTGCTGAACGTCAGCTACGACCCCACCCGCGAGCTGTACGTGGACCTGAACAAGGCCTTCGCGGCGGACTGGAAGAAGAAGACCGGCGACGACGTGACCATCCGCCAGAGCCACGGAGGTTCGGGAAAGCAGGCCCGGGCGGTGATCGACGGATTGGACGCCGATGTGGTCACGCTGGCGCTGGCCTACGACATCGACGCGATCTCCGAGAAGTCCCATCTGCTCCCCGCGGATTGGCAGAAGAAGCTTCCCGACAACAGCACGCCCTACACCAGCACCATCGTGTTCCTGGTCCGCAAGGGAAATCCCAAGCACATCCGGGACTGGTCGGATCTGGTCCGGCCCGGGATCGCGGTGGTGACACCCAATCCCAAGACCTCCGGCGGCGCCCGCTGGAACTACCTGGCCGCCTGGGGATGGGCCCTGCGCCAACCCGGCGGGAGCGATGCCACCGCCAAGGCATTCGTGAAGGACCTGTATTCCCACGTTCCCGTGCTCGACGCCGGCGCACGCGGCGCCACCACCACCTTCGTGCAGCGCGGGGTCGGCGACGTCCTGCTCGCCTGGGAGAGCGAGGCCTTCCTGGCCAAGAAGGAGCTGGGTCCGGACAAGGTGGACATCGTGGTTCCTCCCGTGAGCATCCTGGCCGAGCCCCCCGTTGCCGTGGTGGACAAGATCGCGGCTCGCAAGGGCAACGCAGCGGTGGCCAGGGCCTACCTGGAATTCCTCTACACTCCCCAAGCGCAGGAAATCATCGCCAAGGACTACTACCGCCCCCGCGACCAGAAGATCGGTCAGGAATACGCCATCAACTTTCCCAAACTGACCCTCTTCACCGTGGACGAGGTCTTCGGCGGCTGGCAGAAGGCCCAGGCCACCCACTTCGCCGACGGTGGGGTGTTCGACCAGATCTACAAGCCCTGACCACCATTCCCATCATCCCGTAAACCCAGAGCGCCTCGGAGGTCCCCCATGTCCAAGTTCGAAGACAACAGCCTTTCCATCGGCCACACCCCGCTCGTCCGGCTGAGCCGCGTGGTGGCTCCCAACGGCGCGAAGGTCTACGCCAAGATCGAAGGCCGCAACCCGGCCTATTCCGTCAAGTGCCGGATCGGGGCCAACATGATCTGGGACGCGGAGAAGAAGGGCCTGCTCAAGCCGGGGGTGGAGATCGTCGAACCCACCTCCGGGAACACCGGCATCGCCTTGGCCTTCGTGGCCGCCTCGCGCGGCTACCCCATCACCATCGTGATGCCCGAGACCATGAGCCTGGAGCGCCGCAAGGTCCTCAAGGCCCTGGGTGCGCGCATCATCCTCACGGAAGGCTCCAAGGGCATGAAGGGCGCGGTGGCCAAGGCCCAGGAGATCGCGGATTCGGACAAGGCGAGGTACTTCATCCCCCAGCAGTTCGAGAACCCCGCGAATCCCCAGGTGCACGAGCAGACCACCGGTCCGGAGATCTGGGACGACCTGAACGGCAAGCTGGACATCCTGGTGTCGGGTGTCGGGACCGGCGGCACCATCACCGGCGTCTCGCGCTACTTCAAGAACACCCGGGGCGTGCAGATCCAGTCCGTGGCGGTGGAGCCTTCGGAAAGCCCGGTCATCACCCAGTTCCTGGCGGGCCAGGAGATCAAGCCGGGCCCCCACAAGATCCAGGGGATCGGCGCCGGGTTCATCCCCAAGACCCTAGACGTGTCGGTGATCGACCGCGTGGAGCTCGTCAGCTCGGCGGAGTCCATCGAGTTCTCCCGGCGCCTCACCGCCGAGGAGGGGATCCTTTCCGGCATCTCCAGCGGTGCCGCGGCCCTGGTCGCCGCAAGGCTCGCCGCCGAACCGGAGAACGCAGGGAAGACCATCGTCGTGATCCTGCCCGACGCCGGTGAACGCTACCTCACCGGCCCCCTCTTCGAGGGTGCCTTCGCGGGAATCGAGACCGCCGTCGCGGGCGCGGTGCTCTAGGCGCACCTCGCTCCAGGCGCACCTGCTCTGGGCGCATCCGAGACCATTTTTCCGTTCGCTTCGCCCACTCCCCCCCTTCGCCGCGACATTCCGACTCCTTTTCCCAGACCCAGCATCCAGGAGACCACCAATGACCAAGCCCTACCACTTCGAGACCCTCGCCCTCCACGCCGGCCAGGAACAACCGGATTCCGCCACCCTGTCCCGCGGAGTCCCCATCTACCGCACCAGCTCCTTCGTGTTCAAGAACGCGGAGCACGGCGCGAACCTGTTCGCCCTCAAGGAACTGGGGAACATCTACACCCGGCTCACCAACCCCACCACGGCCATCCTGGAAGAGCGCATCACTCAGCTGGAAGGCGGAGCGGCTTCCGTCGCGGTGGCTTCCGGAACATCCGCCATCTTCTACGCGATCATCACCCTGGCCAAGCAGGGCGACGAGATCGTCTCCGCGAACAACCTCTACGGCGGCACCTACACCCAGTTCGAGGCCATCCTGCCCGGCTTCGGCATCAAGACCACCTTCGTGGACCCCAAGGATCCCGAGAATTTCCGCAAGGCCATCACCCCCAAGACCAAGGCCCTGTACATCGAGACCATCGGGAACCCGGTGCTGGATATCGCGGACCTCCAGGCCATCGCCGACATCGCGCACGCCAACGGGATCCCGCTGATCGTGGACGCGACCTTCACCACCCCGTACCTCCTGCGCGCCATCGACCACGGCGCCGACATCGTGGTGAATTCGCTCACCAAGTGGATCGGGGGACACGGAACGGGCATCGGCGGCATCATCACCGACTCCGGCAAGTTCGACTGGAAGGGCGGCAAGCACCCTCTCCTCACCGAGCCGGACTCCAACTACCACGGCCTGCGCTGGGCCATCGACCTGCCTGCGCCGCTCGCGCCCATCGCCTTCGCGCTGCGCGTGCGCACGGTGCCGCTGCGCAACCTGGGCGCGGCCATCTCTCCGGACAATTCCTGGCTCTTCCTCCAGGGGCTGGAGACGTTGGCGCTGCGCATCGTGCGCCACAGCGAGAACTCGCTGAAGGTCGCCGAATTCCTGAAGAAGCACCCCAAGGTCGCCTGGGTCCGCTACCCCGGACTGGCGGACGATCCCACCCACAAGGTCGCGTCCAAGTACTTGACCAAAGGCTTCGGCGGAGTGGTGGTCTTTGGGCCCAAGGGAGGCTACGACGCGGCGGTGAAGTTCATCGACAAGCTCCCGCTCTTCTCGCTGTTGGCCAACGTGGGCGACGCCAAGAGCCTTGTGTTGCACCCCTCCAGCACCTCCCACTCCCAGCTCTCCGAGGCGGAACAGTTGGCCGGTGGCCTCACCACGGACCTGGTGCGCCTTTCCGTGGGCATCGAGCACATCGACGACATCATCGGCGCGCTGGAAGAGGGCTTGGCCGCGCTGTAGGTCCTTGGGGGCGGAAGGTCGGGCGGGAATCCGTGTTGTCGTGCGGATCGGTGTCGGCTTCCCGCTTGGAGGATGTGTTCAGTGCCGCGGACTGGCGGCATCGGCGTTGGCGACAAGCCCCTCGAACTTGGCGGCGAGGTTCGATGGCGGGAGCAATCCCACCACTTGGTCCACCACCTTTCCCTCGCGGAAGAAGATCATGGTGGGAACTCCTCGAACTCCAAATCGCGCGGCCAGCCCCGGCTCCTGGTCGATGTCCACCTTGACCACCTTCACTTTGCCCGCGTATTGGTCGGAGAGCTTCTCCAGCATGGGGGCCAGCGACTTGCATGGACCGCACCATTCGGCGAAGAAATCCACCGCGACTGGCTCGTCGGAGAGCAGGACTTCCTGCGGGAACCGGGATTCGGAAACGGCGATCGGTTTCATGGAGCACTCCTTGGAGGTCGTGTCCCGGCAGTGACGCTTTCCAAGGCGTGGAAGTTACACGGTCTTCCCGTGCTTGAGCTCCCAGGTGTCGCGCAGGGTGCCGTGCAACCGGGCGTGGAAGCCCGCCGGAAGATCCACCTCAATCCGCGACGGCATCGGGCAGCCACCACCGGATCATGAGGACCTTCAACGCGTCGTTCACCACCAGGCAGGCGACCACGGCGCAAGCGAAGATCGAGAGGGTCTGCCACAAGGGCAAGTGGACGAGTCCGGGCAGGCCCACGAAGGTCAGGATGGTTCCAGTGAGCGCATCCGCGGCCAGAGCTGCCGTCAAGGTGCGGCTGGGCATCGTGGCCCAGAACCAACGGCGTTCCCGGGCCGACACCACGGAAAAGGCGGCGAAGTAGAGAAGCAGGAGGAAGCTGAAGGTGGAGAGCGCGTCGGAGTCCGCGGCGAGTCCGAACCGAAACCAGCAGAACCACAGGAAGGCCAGGGTCTCCGCCACCATGGCGACGCCGAGCACGGCCGACACCAGGACGAAGCCTCCGATGTTCCACGTCTCCGGTTTGCGGGAAGGTCGGACGTGGTCGGTGGCCAGGGCGATCTTGGCGAAATCCGTCATGAAGACCAGCAGCAGCATCGCGAACGCGGAGACGACGAATCTTCCGGTGACCATGAAGGCGATCGCCACGAACGTCGCCTTCAGGATCGTGCGGCTGATCTTGTTGACGATCCAGGTCAGGATCCGTTGGTAGATGGTACGACCCTGTTCGACCAGCGCGACGATGTTGGTCAATCCGGGCTCGGTGAGGACCACGCTCGCGGCGCCCTTGGCCACGTCCGTCGCGGTGCTGACGGCGATGCCCACTTCCGCCTGCCGCAACGCGGGGGCGTCGTTGACGCCGTCGCCGGTCATTCCCGTCACGTGGTTCGACGCCTGCAGCCCCTTCACGACCACGTACTTGTCTTCCGGGAACACCTCTGCGAAGCCGTCGGCGCCGGAGAACGGGTCCCTCGTCTTCCCGGAGGTCTTCGCCATTTCGGCCTTCACGTCGGCAATGCGCCGAATGTCGGAAAGACCGATCCCCTTCGCGATCTCCGTGGCAACCGCCAACGCGTCTCCGGTGAGCATCTTCACCGAAACCCCCATGCCGCGCAGGGTAGCGACCAGCTCCTTGGCATCGGGACGGAGCGGGTCTTCCAGGGATACCAGCCCCAACAAGCCGAGGGGCCCGGATTCGGGGCCGCGCGCCACGGCCAGCGTCCGATATCCCTTGGCGGCGGAATCGGCGACCTTGGCTTCCAGGGCATCGATGGCGGGAGGTTGGAAGCCGCAGGCTTCCGCGATGGTGCGCACCGCGCCCTTCATCACCCGAAACCGCTTCCCGTCCTGTTCCACCACCGCCTCGGTCCGACGGTTCGCGGCGTCGAACGGCGCGAAGGAGATCGGAGTCGTCTTCGGTTCCATGTCCAGCGCATGGCGATCCTTGGCGGCGGCGAGGAAGGCCAGGTCGATCGGATCCTGGTTGGATTCCCGGGAGGCGAGCGCCCCGGCGCCCAGGACATCGGATTCCGTCGCCTGGTCGAGGGGGACGACCCCCGCCACCGCCAGTTGGTTCATGGTGATGGTGCCCGTCTTGTCCACGCACAGCACATCCATGGTCGCTGCATCTTCCGCGGCGCTGAGACGCGTGACCAGGACTCCTCGCTTGGCCAGTTCCTTGGATCCCACGGCCAGGCTCACCGTGAACATGACGGGAAGGGCCACGGGCACGGCGCTCATCAGCAGGACCAGGAGGAGGGGCGCCATCTCCAGGATGGGCACGTGTCGGACCATGGACAGCGCGGCGACCACGCAGAGCAGGATCCCCACGACGAGGAAAAGCCAGCGCACGACCTTGGACACGACGGCTTCGATGTGGAGCTTGGGGCGGGCTTCCTGGACGAGCAGCGTGGTCCTTCCGAACAGGGTCCTGGCCCCGGTCAGCAAGACGACGCCCGTGCCTTCGCCGCGCCGGACGATGGATCCGGAGGGAACGACTTCGCCCGTCGCCTTGTCGGCGTCCTTCGACTCTCCGGTCAAGGCGGACTGGTCCACGGTCAAGCTGCCCGCGAGGAGCTTCACGTCGGCCTGAACGATGTCCCCCGAACGAAGCCGGACGATGTCTCCCGGCACCAGTTCCCGGGAGGGGAGGGTCTTCCATGCGGATTCGCGCAGGACCCGGGTGTTGGCCTGCAGGCGCTTTCGCAGGGCTTCGACGACTCCCGCGGCCCGACGCTCCTGTGCGTAGCCGACCACGGCATTCACGACCAGCAAGGCGCCCACCACGGCGAGGTCGGAGTATTTCCCGAGGGCGGCGGAAAGCACCATGATCAATTCAAGCATCCAGGCCGAGATGCCCCAGAATTTCCGGAGGAAATCGAGCGCCGGATGCCCGCGATTCTCGGCGACTTCGTTGTAGCCCGCTTCCTTCCGGCGAGCATCCACGTCCGACCCGGAGAGACCTGTTTCCGGATTCGAATGGAGGGTTGCCAGCGTGTCGGGGATCGATGCCCTGGCGATGTCCGGCGGCTTGGCCGAGTTCGGTGCGCTTGAAGCTCCCATGTCCTGGTCCTCCGGTGCCGCCCTGGACCGCCAGGGGATGTGAACATCCAAAGTTGGCGGCGATCCTCTTCGACTCCTCGCTGACCCACCCGTCGATCACCGGTGCCGATCGGATGCCGGGGCCAAGTTTGGCGACGAGTCGGGGATCCGCCACCATCCCGTGACACGATCAGGTCGGCGCACCTGCTCCGTTCCCATTGGCGACCAGACCCTCGAAGTTTGCCGCCAGGTTCGAAGGCGGGAGCAACCCCACCACCTGGTCCACCACCTTTCCGTCGCGGAAGAAGATCATGGTGGGAACCCCCCGGACTCCAAACGGCGTGGCCAACCCGGTTTCATGGAGTACTCCTTGGGAAGAAGGTCCCCAAGGGATGTCCTCCAAGGCTGGAAGCCACACGGTCCTCGGGATGGCGCCGACCACAACGCGAAGCCCCGAACTTGTTTTACTGTCTTCCAGCGGTGAGGCCCAGTCGCCCGCCGCGAAGAGAAAGCGAACAACATGATCTCCCTCCTGCTCTCCGGTTTCCTGTCCCTGGCATCCTTCTCCGCCCGGGACAGCGCCGGACCCGCGCAGCTCGTTGCGACCCCTGCCGTTCCGCATTCCGATTCCTACTACGACCACCGCGCCCGTGAACGGAAGGAACGACTCTCCAGGATCCAGGTCGACCGCGAGAGGGAGCACACGCGGCGGGTGGACTACGAGAGGGAATCGGCCCGGGGCCAGGGATCGTTCTACTTCTGGCGGGATTCTCCCGAGAGGCACGAGATGAAGCGGCAACAGCTCCAGGACGAGGAACAGAAACACGAAACGGAGCGGCTCGCCCTGGAACAGATCATCCGCGACGAAGCCGACCACGACCGCTCGGAGCGCGGATTGCCCTCCGGAGCCGATCTCTAGTTTCGCTCAATCGCCGAATCTTCGGACGAACCACGATTTCACCGCTTGCGCCAAGGCGGCGTAGGCGACCATGGTGACGCACAGGAAGAGCCAGAACCGCGGAGGAAGCGCCACGAACCCCAGCGAGCCGGCGAACGGCGAGACCGTGAGCCACACGCCCAGCACGATCACGGCCAGCGATCCGACGATCAGGGGCCAGCTGGCGCGGCTCTGCAGGAAGGGGATCTTGTCGGTGCGGATGACGTGGATGATCAAGGTCTGGGTGAACAGGGACTCCACGAACCATCCCGTGTGGAACAGCACCGGATTCCCCTGCCAATGGAACATGTACAGCATCGCGAAGAACGTGGCGTAGTCGAAGATGGAGCTGATGGGCCCCAGCACGAGGATGAATTTCAGGATCTTCCCGATGTCCCACTGTCGGGGCACGGCGGTCCATTCCGGGTCCACGTTGTCCGTGGGGATGGCGGTCTGGGAAAAATCGTAGAGGAGGTTGGTGGTCAGGATCTGGATGGGCAGCATCGGGAGGAAGGGGAGGAACGCGCTGGCGCCCACCACGCTGAACATGTTCCCGAAGTTCGAGCTGGCGGCCATCTTGATGTACTTGACGATGTTCCCGAACACCCGCCGACCTTCCAACACGCCCTCTTCCAGCACCAGCAGGCTGTTCTCCAGCAGGATGATGTCCGAGGATTCCTTGGCGATGTCCACCGCGCCGTCCACGGAGATGCCCACGTCCGCGGCCTTCAGGGCCGGCGCGTCGTTGATGCCGTCGCCCAGGAATCCGGCCACGTGTCCCTTTTGCTGGAGCGCCCGGATGATCCTCTCCTTGTGGGCAGGGGCCAGGCGAGCGAACACGCGGGTGGAACCCACCGCCTCGGCGAGTCGGGCGTCGTCCATCCCCTCGATCTCGGGCCCGAGGAGAAGGTGGTCCACCGGGATCCCCACCTTCCGGCAGATGTAGGAGGTGACGATCTCGTTGTCGCCGGTGAGCACCTTGACGTCCACGTTGAGGTCGTGGAGCCGCTTCAGAGCGTCCTGCGCGGTGTCCTTGGGCGGATCCAGGAAGGCCATGAATCCCAGGAGGACCAGGTCGGATTCGTCCTTCACCGAATAGGTGGGAGTGTCCGTGGATCCCGGCATCCGCTTGTAGGCCAGGGCGATCACGCGGAACCCCTCGCCGTTGAGGTCGTCCGCCAATTTCCGGCGCTTGGCGTCGTGCTCGGGGAGGATCTCGATGGCCTCGTCCCCGGCCTGGACCCGGGTGCACAGGCCCAGGACCTCGTCCACCGCCCCCTTGCAGATGAGCGTGTGCACGCCGGTCTCGTCCTCCACCACGACGGACATGCGGCGGCGCACGAAGTCGAAGGGGATCTCGTCGATCTTGCGGAACTTCTTGTCGGCCTCCACCAGTTCCGCGGGTTCGTCGTGGTCCAGGATGGCCTTGTCCATCAGGTTCTTCAGGCCGGTGTGGTGGTAGCTGTTGAGGTACCCGTAGTGCAGGACCTTGTCGCTCGGTTGCCCGTTGACGTCCAGGTACTTCTCCAGGACGATCTTTCCCTGGGTGAGCGTCCCGGTCTTGTCCGTGCAAAGGACGTCCATCGCCCCGAAGTTCTGGATGGAATTCAGCCTCTTGACGATCACCTTCTTGCGCGACATCGCCAAGGCGCCCTTGGACAGGTTCACCGTCACGATCATGGGCAGCATCTCCGGGGTCAGTCCCACCGCCACCGCCAGGGCGAAGAGGAACGCGTCCAGCCAGTCGTGTCGCGCCAGCCCGTTGATGAGGAACACCGCGGGAACCATCACCGCGATGAACCGGATCATCAGCCATGTGAACTTGTCGATGCCCTTGTCGAAGCCGGTGGACTGCCGCGGCGCGGCCAGGTGCACGGCCAGCGCCCCGAAATAGGTGAGGGAGCCGGTGCGCAGGACCAGGGCCGTCGCCGAACCGCTCTCGACGTTGGATCCCATGAAGCAGATGTCCGGAAGCTCCAGCGGGTTCAGGACGTTTTCCGGCGCCTTCCCCGCTGTCTTCTCCACCGGCAGGGATTCGCCGGTGAGGGCGGCCTGGTTCAGGAACAGGTCCTTGGAAGACAACACCCGGACGTCGGCGGGCACCATGTCCCCGGCGGCCAGCCGCACCACGTCGCCGGGCACCAGCATCTTCATGGGAAGCTCGACGTCCTTCCCGTCCCGCACCACCGTGGCGGTGTTGGTGACCATCGCCTGGAGCTTCTCGGCGGCGTTGTCGGCGCGCATCTCCTGGAAGAAGCGCAGGACCACGCCCAGGACCACCATCACCAGGATGACCACCATCGAGCGCAGGTCCCCGGTCAGGTAGGAGATCGCGCCCAACGCGAGCAACAGGAGGACCAGCGGATTGCGGATTCCCTCGAACAGACGCATGGCGGCCGAACGGCGCTTCGTGCGTCCAATCTCGTTGGTCCCGAACTTCCTGAGCCCGGATTCGGCCTCGTCGCCCGTCCGGCCCTCGATCCTCGATTCCAGATCCTTCAACACGGTTCCGGAGTCGGCTCTCGCCCATTCCAGGAGCTGGGCCGAGGATTTCTCCGGTGCCGCGGCGGCGGGAGGAGGGTTCATGGATTCTTCCGATCGGTGGAGAGTGGAGGAGCGCCGTTGCGATTCGACGCTTCGAACCCGGAGATCACGTCGAAAAGTTCCTCGTCGATGCTGTTCTGGCGCAACCTCCGGAAAGTTCCGTTCAGGTTTTCCAGCAGATCCTGGATGTTCTTGTCCGCGCGCTGCATCGCCGCCAATCGGCTCGCGTTCTCGCTGGCAAGCGATTCGACGCAGGCCTGGAAGAGGGAGATGAACAGGTATTCGCGGATCAATGCACCCAGGGTCGCGGTGACGCCGCCCAGGATCTCGGGGGGATTGGCGGTGGGCCAGTCGACCTTCGCGAGACCCTTCTCCCATACGGAGTCCAACGGCAGCAACCGCTGGACGACGGGCTCGTAGAGCGATCCGGAACGGGGCTTGTTGTGGAAGACGTGGAGCTCCGAGTAGTCGCCTTCCGCCCGATGGGCTTCGCTTTCCACCTGGATCTTCCCGACCAGCGGAATGACGGCTTCCATGGAACCGGGAACCGCGAACAGACCCAGCAGGGGGACGCCGGCGTCCGCAAGGCGCGCATGGACGCGCTCCCCGACTGCCCAGACCTGCGGTGTGCCGGGCATCACCGAAATCGTCTTGACGGCGAAATCGGCCACCACTTCGTTGAACTGTCCGACCAGACCCTGGTCGGACCCGAAGACGATGGCGCCGAACGCGCCCGGTTTGGGGCGTTTCCCATCCGGTACCCGGGGCACCACGGAGGTGTCGCGGAAGCAGGCACCCAGGCCCAGTTCCACCGCCCGATGGTATTCGGCGAGCGCGCGAACCGATTTTTCGTATTGACCGACGCTCGCCGCCGCCACGGCCTTCATGGTCCGCACCACGGATTGGAGATCTTCGGCGCCTTGGATCTTGCCGCGCAGGGCTCCCAGGGTGTCGCTCATGGTTTCTTCGCGGGCGTCGGGTCGGACTTCGCCGCCGGTTTCGGATCCTGGGGAGGCAGGAAGGGCGCGATGGCGGTCCGGCAGATGTCGAGGATCGACTTCTTGTCTTCGTCGCCCAACTTGTCGGCGGACTCCAGGCGAGCGCGGATCGTTGGGTCCATTCCGTCCGCCGCGAGATGGACGGCGGCTTCCGCTTCCGACATCCGCTCCAAGGGCACCGGGTCGAAAAGGTCCGCGGTCAGGGCCAGGAGCACGGCGATCTGCGCGGGCACCGACACAGGGCTGAATTCCGCCTGCTTCAGGCAGGAGCGGATGCGCCGTCCGTGTTCGATGGTCTTGCGCGTGGCGTCGTCCAGGCGGGCGCCGAAGCGGGCGAAGGTCTCCAGCTCCTCGAATTGCGCGTAGGCGAGCTTGAGGTCTCCGGCCACGGCGCGCAACGCCGCTCTTTGGGCCTTGCCGCCCACCCGGGAAACGGATTTGCCCACGTCCACCGCGGGAAGGACGCCCAGTTCGAACAGGGAGGGCGAGAGGTAGATCTGTCCGTCCGTGATGGAGATCAGGTTGGTGGGGATGTAGGCCGCGATGTCCTGCGCCTCGGTCTCGATGACGGGCAGCGCCGTCAACGAACCTCCGCCCAGGTCCTTGCCCAGGTGCGTGGAACGCTCCAGGAGACGGGAATGGATGTAGAAGATGTCGCCGGGAAAGGCTTCGCGCCCGGGCGGTCGGCGCAGGAGCAGCGACAATTCCCGGTAGGCGCGGGCGTGCTGGGTCAGGTCGTCGTACACGACGAGCACATCTCGGCCCTTCTCCATGAAATGCTCCGCGATGCTGGTGGCGGCGTAGGGGCAGAGGTAGGACAGGCCCGGAGGGTCGTTCCCTTCGGCCACGACCACGACGGTGTAGTCCATGGCGCCCCGCTCCCGCAGGTTCGCCACGGCCTTGGCGACCGCCGAAGCCCTCTGCCCGATGGCGCAGTAGACGCAAAGCACGTTCTTCCCGCGCTGGTTCAGGATGGCGTCCAGCGCGATCGCCGTCTTGCCGGTGCCGCGGTCGCCCAGGATCAGTTCGCGCTGGCCGCGCCCAATGGGGATGAGGGCGTCCACGACCTTGAGTCCGGTCTGGAGAGGCACCACGACCGGCGATCGATCCATGATCGGGGGTGCGGGACGCTCGACGGGAAGTCGCGCCTCCACCGATACCCTCCCTTTGGCGTCCAACGGCCTTCCCAGGGGATCCACCACCCGCCCGAGCAGCCCTTCTCCCACGCCGACGTCCATCACCCGACCGGTGCGTCGGACCTCGTGGCCGGCGTGCAGGTCCTGGTATGCGCCCAGCAGCACCACTCCGATCTCGTCCGGGTCCACGTTGAACGCGATCCCGAGGATCCCGTTCGGGAATTCCACCAGCTCCTCGAAGCCGACCCCGGGTAGGCCCGAGACCCGGGCGATGCCGGTGGACACGCTGGCGACGACGCCCACTTCGCGGGGCGCGAGCCCCGGCTGGAACGCCTCCCGGGCCCGGGCCATGGCGGCGAAGGCGACGTCCACCGCTTCCCGCACGGCTTCGGCCTGTTCGTTCATGCCGCCTTGGCCTCCAGCAGGCCCTGGACGTCCTTTTCCAGGACCTCCAGGTACTCCGAGATGCTCCAGGCCATTTTCTGTCCATCCGTGGAGATCTCCAACCCCGCCACCAGGTCCGGGGAGGTCTCGAACCGGACCGGGACATCGGCGGAGAAGGTCTCGTTCAGCGCCTTGCGCACGAGATCGCGGCCGGGTTCGCCCAGATCGAAGGCGCTGCGCACCAACGCCGGTTCGGACGCGGATTTCAGGGCGCCGGCGAAGGCGTCCTTCCCCGGCCCGGCCATGGAGCGCAGATGTGCGGCGAAGATCGTCGCCATCCGTTCCTCGAGGCTCGCGGAGGCGAGGTCCGCGAGGGCCTTGCGGGCCACGGAGAACACTTCCTTCCGGGCGGCGGCGCCCAACTCGCGGTTCAGGTTCGCGGAGTCCTCCTTCAGCGCGTCGCGGCGCTTGGAGGCCAAGGCGTCGGCGTCGGCGCGCGCAGCGTCCAGCAATTTCCCGCGTTCGGCCTTCGCTTCGTCCTCGGCCTTGGCCAGGAGTCCCGCGCGGTCGCGTTCGAACGCCTCGTTCTTCATCCGGAATTCCTCGCCGTCCTTGTGCGCCTGCTCCTTCGCGGCGTCGGCGTCCGCCAGTTCCTTCCGGATCCCCGTCTCCCGCGCATCGATGGCGTCCAGGACCGGCTTGTAGAGGAAACGCTTCAGCAGCCACACCAGGACGAGGAAATTGAGGGCCTGCGCGACCACCGTGAACCAGTCGATCAGCACGGGCTATTTTCCGACGGCTTGGACGATCACGTGGTTCCAGAAGGGGTTCGCGAAGATCAGGATCATGGAGACCACGAAGCAGTAGATGGCCGTGGATTCGATCATGGCCAGTCCCACGAACAACGTGCGCGTGATGGTGGCCGATGCGTCCGGCTGTTGCGCGAGCGCGCTGAGCGAAGTGGCCACCGAGCGCCCTTCCGCGAGGGCAGGCGCCAGGCATCCGATGCCGGTGGTGACGCCCGCGGTTACGATCGACGCGATGGCGATCAGGGTCGTGCTGTCCATTGGTTCTCCTTGGATGTGTTCATTTGGCCGCCGCCGGTCGCGGTTTCTGGGAGCGGGTGGCCGCCGCGATGTACACCGCCGCGAGGATGCTGAAGATGTAGGCCTGCACCATCCCCGTGAGCAGACCCAGCGCCGTCATCACGACGGGAAACAGGAACGGCGTGATGGTCAGGAGGATCCCGACGATCATCGCCCCGCTCATCATGTTGCCGAACAGGCGCACCGAGAGGGCCAGGGTGCGGGAAAGTTCGCTGATGACGTTGAAGGGCAGCATGACGATCGTGGGTTGGGCGTAGGACTTCAGGTACCGCCAGACACCCTGGTCCGCGATCCCGAAGAACGGCACCGCGATGAACACGCACAGCGCCAGCGCCACGGTGGTGGAGAGGGAGGCGGTGGGTGGCTCGAAACCCGGAAGGATGGTGCAGAGGCTGGAAGCGGCCACGAAGAGGAACAGCGTTCCCAGGAATCCCAGGTACTTCTTCGGGTTCTCGAGTCCCACCTCCTGGATCTGGTTCTGGATGGCCGTCACGACGATCTCCAGGAGATTCTGCCATCGCGACCGATCGGCGGTGGAGGACAATTTCCGAGTGACGAGCTTGGATCCCAGGGCGAGCACGAACATCAATCCCCAGGTGAAGACGAGGGTGGCGTTGATCTTCGCGAATCCGTGCTGCCAGAAGATCGATTGGTCGGGACTAAGGCGCATCGCGCACCTCGGACACCGGCACCGTGCCCGGTTCTCCCGCGGTTCGGGTCGCCCAGGTCACCGCGATCCGGCCGGCGAGGAACCCGACCAGGCAGGCCAGGACGCGCCGCCAGTTCCCGCCGGTGAGGAACCAGAATCCGGCCAACGCAAGCCCCGTTCGCGCGATGGAACTTCCGAGGAACCAAAGGGCCGGAACGGGAAGATCCACGGCGTTGCGCACCGTCCACCACAAACCTCCGAAGAAGAGGATTCCGATCGCGGCTCCGGCCGCGCAGATCCACGCGTAGCCCAGGAATTCACCCATGGTCGTCCTCCGTCCGGTTCCGCATGGCCCCGTCTTCCTTCGCCACCCAACGCCAGGCGTTCAGGCAACCCAGCAGCAGACCCGCCACCAGCAGCGCCAGCGTCCAGGGATGCCTCCCGGGATGGTGCTGGTCCAACCAGATGCCGAGCGCGGTTCCGAGCAGTGTGGGAACCGCCACCGACCATCCGACCAGGCCCATCATGCCCAGTCCGAACCAGACGCCCGCGGGATGGAGACGCGCTTCCAGCTTGCGTCCGGCCTTGGAGCCGATATCTCCCGCGAAAGCCTCGTCCTCGGGAGCGTTCCCGGTTCCGGCCTCATTCACCGTGGAGCCTCGCGAAGCGCCGCAGGAAGCCGGTTTCCAACTTCGCCATGGCGGCTCTCGCCGCCTCTTCCCGCGTGTCCAGCTTCCGGAAGTCCTTCTCCACCGAATCGCGGAGTCGGGCGAGGTCGGTTCCCGCCATCGCCCGGCGCACGGAAACCATCACGTCCAGGCCGACCTTGACCATGACGCCTTCGTCCACGGCCAGGAACACCTCGCCCTCCGCCTTGGTTTCGAAGACCAGGATCCCGGGGGAGAGGGCCGCGACGCAGTCGAGCCTGTGCGGGAGGAACCCGTAGGATCCCTCCCGCGTCTCGGCCACGATGCGCGAAACCTCCTTGCGTTCCGAGTGGATCTCGAAGGGCAGGAGGACCTTCAGGGTCATCAGGTCAGGCATGCCCGGCCTGCGGCGCGGGGGATGCGGGATTCCGGTCGGGCTTGGCCGGCTGGTCGGGTTTGGCTTCCTTCTTGGCTTCGCCGATGGCTCCGATCATGTAGAGGGCGCTTTCCGGCAGGTCCTTGAATTCGTCCCGCAGGATCCGTTCGCATCCGTCCAGCGAGTCCTTGAGTCCAACGAGCTTCCCCGCGAGTCCCGTGAACTGCTCGGTGGTGAAGAAGGGCTGGGTCAGGAACCGTTCCAGGCGCCGCGCGCGCGCGACCACCTTGCGGTCGTCCTCCGAAAGCTGCTCCAGGCCCAGCATGGCGATGATGTCCTTCAGGTCCGCGTATTGCGCCATGGTCTTGCGGATCTCCTGCGCCAGATCGTAGTGCTTCTTTCCGACGATTCCTGCCGTAGCCATCCGGGAACCGGACTGCAACGGATCGATGGCGGGGAACAGGCCTTCGCCGGCGCGCTTGCGCGAAAGCACGATGGAGGCGGAAAGGTGCGAGAAGGCGTGCACGGCGGCGGGATCGGTGAAGTCGTCGGCCGGAACGTACACGGCCTGGATGGAGGTGATGGCTCCGGTGTCGGTGTTGGCGATGCGCTCCTCCAGACCGGAGAGTTCCGTTCCCATGGTGGGCTGGTATCCCATCCGCGACGGCATCTGTCCCATGAGTCCGGACACCTCGGAACCGGCCTGGATGAAGCGGAAGATGTTGTCGATCAGGAGCAGGACGTCGCGATGCTCGTCGTCGCGGAAGTATTCCGCCAACGTCAGGGCGGCATGACCCACCCGGAACCGGCTGCCCGGCGGCTCGTTCATCTGCCCGAAGACCATGGCCATGTTCGGGAGGACACCCGCTTCCAGCATGTCGCGGTGGAGTTCCTCTCCTTCCCTGCAGCGCTCGCCGATGCCGCAGAAGATGCTGACGCCCTCCTGGTGTCCGATCATGTTGTGGATCATCTCCGTGAGGAGCACGGTCTTGCCCACGCCCGCACCCCCGAACAGTCCCGCCTTGCCCCCTCGCTCCAACGGCACCAGGACATCCACCACCTTGATGCCGGTCTCGAAGATCTCCGATTTGGTGGAGCGCTTCTCAAGGGGCGGCGGGGCGCGGTGGACCGAACGCCATTGGACGTCCGCGAGCGCCGGCCCGCGATCGATGGTGTTCCCGAACACGTCCAGCATGCGCGAAAGCACCGCGTGCCCCACCGGCGCCTTCAGGGGGCCGCCCGTGTCCAGCACGGCGGTTCCGCGGGCGAGACCTTGGGTGGGAGTCAGGGCGATCCCGCGCACATGGTGCGCATCGGTCTGCGTCAGCACCTCGATCGCGATGCTGTTGTCCGCGCCCGTGCGCAGGAGCGTCAGCACGGCGGGCAGGCGGCCCTCGAAGCGCACGTCCACCACGCTGCCGCGCACCGCCACCACCTGGCCGGAGTTCGGGTTCATCCGATCAGCCGGGCGATGAGGAATGCGGCGCCGGCGGCGAGACCCCCCACCACAAGGGTCTGCAGGGCGCTTTGCACCGGCTTGGCACCCGTGAAGCGCGCCTTCACGGCACCGAAGGCGATCAGGGCCAGCATGGTCACGAAGATCGAGATGCGCAAGGCGTTGGTGAGGGATCCCACCAACATGTATGGAGCGAGCGGGATCATTCCACCCACCACGTAGGACACCGCGATCGTGGCGGCGCTCCCGAGCGCTCGCTTGGGCTTGGGCTTCTCCAAGCCCAGCTCGTTCCGCATCATGAAGTCCACCCAGGATTTCCGTTTTCGGCGCAGCGCGGCCACCACGCCCGCGCTTTCCTCGGCGGATATCCCGTATGCCAGGAAGATGTCGGTGACTTCCTGCGATTCGACTTCGGGGATGGTCCGGGTTTCCTGGATCTCGAGCTTTCGCTCGCTGGCGTAATGGTCGGCGTCGCTGCGTGCGGCCAGGTATCCACCGAGGCCCATCGCGATCGCCCCCGCGGAGATCTCGGCGAGCCCCGCGGTGACCACGACCCGCGTCGCGACGGAAGCTCCCGAAAGGCCGGCCGCCAGCGCGAACGGCACCGTGAGTCCGTCCGCCATCCCGATCACGACGTCGCGCACCGTGTCGCTGGCCGTGAAGTGCTTTTCCATGTGCGGGGTCAGCGGCATGTGTTCCCGATGCCGCGGGTCCCCGCGCGGCAAGCTGCGAGCTTCGACATTTCTCCGCTCCTTCTTTCCGCGACGTTCCAGGGCAACATCCAAAATTCGTCCCCCGGCGTTTCCGTTCACGGTAAGAAGCCGATCCGACGTCCCGCCCGAACCCGCCGGGAAAGGTCGCTACTCCGTGGTGCTGGGATTCCAGAAGGCCTGCTTGACGTGGTCCTCCTCGCCGAGCTTCTCGGCGATCCGATCCAGTTCTTCGGACTTCACCGAGGTGGAGAGCAGCGTGGCCGTGATTTCCACGTCGTCCTCTCCGAACGGCTTGACATCCAGATCGCCCAGGGGATAGTTCGCGCCCTCCAGCAGGGCCTCCAGCGCCGCCACGGCGCGCTTCTGGTGCTCGCCGTCCACGACCAGGCACAACTGGTAGGTGACTTCGCTTCCCTTTCCGCTGATGGGTTGGCGGTTGAGCGAATTCACGACGGGCCGCAACAAGGTGTTGGAAGCGAGGACGAAGACCGCCGCCAGCACGGCCTCGGCGATCATCCCCGCGCCGGCGCAGGCCCCCGCCGCCGCCGATCCCCATAGGGTCGCCGCGGTGTTCAGCCCCCGGACGTTCAGGCCCTCCTTCATGATGGTGCCTGCCCCCAGGAAGCCCACCCCGGACACGACGTAGGCGGTCACCTGCGTGGCTCCGGCGGCGCCGTTCAGGTGGTGGGCCATGTTCACGAACGCGGCGGCGCCGACCGCCACGAGGGTGTTGGTGCGCAGGCCTGCGGTCCGCTGCCGGTACTGGCGCTCGAATCCGATGACGGAACCCAGGACGAAGGCCGTGGTCAAGCAGATCGAGGAGTCGAGCAACCTGTTGGGATCGAACGTCAGGATGGTCTGCATGGAAGGTCTCCCCGGCCGGAGGACGCCCGTGCCGTCGACCGCCAAGTCTAGCCTGAACTTCCAGCGGCAAAAACGACAAAACCCCGTAGTTATCGGGGTTTTGGTCGAATCGGGGTATTCGATACTGGGTACGATCCTTAGGGATGGCTTCCCACGAGGCGGAATGCCTC
>Ga0181516_10000035_pt1 | contig 139375 bp, 110 predicted proteins | sample PEATcosm2014_Bin_25_FD_121104 | JGI IMG/M metagenome (GOLD analysis project Ga0181516, IMG submission 121104) | Peatland microbial communities from MTU Mesocosm Facility, Houghton, MI, USA - PEATcosm2014_Bin01_10_metaG | ecosystem: Environmental > Terrestrial > Soil > Wetlands > Peat | place...
CAAAGCCCGCTCCCGATCGAGAACACCCCATCGGGCGGAAAGATCGCCATGCCTGAAAAAACTCAGGGATGCTTCGGCCGACTGCGCACTTGTCTCTTGACAAAACAGACAGTCGCTCAGTGGATGAATCCCCGTCGGTGACGACGGCTTGTGCCGGGGATTCGTCCCCGGCAAAACGACGCTATGGCCAAGGTCAGGTTTTCGACCGGTTTTGTCCGAACGGCACGTGCTTGCCCTTATGTCAGCCAAAAGCCTGCGGGGCGCCCATCCTTGATGCGGTCTCATTAAGAGGGCGGACACCCAGGCAGCCAGGCGGGTCGACTAGAGTAGATAGGTGAACGGGCTTCTGGTGGTCGACAAGCCGGGCGGCATGACCAGCCACGATGTGGTGGGGCGGCTGCGCAAGATTACCGGCGAACGCTCGATTGGCCATCTGGGGACGCTGGACCCGATGGCGACCGGGGTGCTGCCGCTTTTGCTGGGAAAGTTTACGCGGCTGGCGCAGTATTTCTCTTCCGCCGAGAAGAGCTATTCCGGGGCGATCCGCTTCGGGTTTTCAACAGACACTTACGATGCCGAGGGCGAGGCCGATGGGCCGGACGCGAATCCGGTGCTGACACTCGACCAGGTGCGCGCGGCGGCCGGGCGCTTCAACGGCGAGATGGAGCAGATGCCGCCGGCTTTTTCGGCAAAAAAGATTGGCGGCACGCCGGCCTACAAGCTGGCCCGCGAGGGCAAGCCGGTGGAACTGAAAGCTGCCAAGGTTCGTATTGCCAGTTTTGAGATCACCGGGCTTGAAGGCGCCGAGGCCAGCTTCACAATGAGCATCAGTGCTGGGGGATATGTGCGCTCGGTAGCCCATGAGCTGGGGCAGGATCTCGGCTGTGGTGCGCATTTGAGCCGGCTGCGGCGGACCCAGGCCGGAGTCCTTACGATTGGCGAGGCACACACGCTGGAGCAATTGGGAGCTCTGGCTGGCAATGTGGCGGGTCTGGAGGCGCTGTGCGTGCATCCGCGTGCCTTGTTGCCGGAGATGCCATCCGTAACTGGCGACGCAATCGCGCTGGGCCGGCTGCGCAACGGCGCGCAGGCCAATTTGCCGGAGTTTTCGCGAGCGCCGATGGTGAAGGTGTTTGCGGGGCAGCGGGAACTTGTGGGAATTGCTAAACGCGTGGCGGGAACGTTGTTTCAGCCGGTGGTAGTGATGGGGTGAGTACAGAGATCAGGGGTCAGAGATCAGAGATCAGTCGCTTTTCGGTGATACGAGGCTCGCTATACTAGCGCAATTCTGGGCTGGGCGTGGACGACTCTTCGGCCAGACTACAAGAGAGAGGATGCGGCACCGGACGATAGTTGCTGACTACTGAGCCCCGATCTCTGTTATTTGCGCAGCAGCGGCGTTAGCACTGGCAGCAGCGTCTTTGCGATCATTTCGGAGCCTTTGGCGGTGGGATGGATTCCATCGGCCTGGATTGTGTCCGGAATGTGGACGAGATCTTTGTAGATCATGGGCACGAATGGGGTGTGGTGCCGGGCTGCCAGGTCGCGGAAGACCTGATCGAAGGACTGGATGTAGTCGCTGCCGTAGTTGGGAGGCAGGGTGATGCCTGCGAGCAGGATTTTGATGTGCGCGTTTTCGAGTGTGGTCAGCACCTGATCGAGGTTGCGGCGGGTCTCGCTAAGCGGCAAGCCGCGGAGGCCGTCGTTGCCGCCGAATTCGACAATGACGACTGCGGGGTTCACCAGCAGGATGGAGTGCAAATCGGCGACGGCATCTTTAGTGGTGGCGCCGCTTGTGCCTTGGTTGTTCACCTTGTAGTGGTAGCCGCGGCTGTCCAGGTCTCGCTGGAGCGCGTCGGGAAAGGATTGGCCGGTGTCGAGGCCGTAACCTGCGGTGACGCTGTCGCCGAAGCAGACCAGGACGGGCCGGTCGGCGGCCAGCAGTGGGCCGGTCAGAAGCAGAAGCCCAAGCGAAACGATTAGCAAGCGGCGAACGTCCACAAGGATAGTGTAGCGAAGCGCGGGTGGTTGATTCCTGAAGGCAAGAAAGAGGGGAAACGCAGGTCCTTCGACTGCGCAGGTCGCAAAAGCGCGACCTGCTCCGTTCAGGATGACAGATCTGCATCTCTGTTGAGGAGGGTGGAGAGTGATTGAGGTTCGGGATGCTAAGAAGTGGATTCAGAATGGCGCGCGGCGGGTGGAGATTCTGAAGGGGATCTCGCTGACGATTCCGGCCGGTCAGTTTGTGGCTATTGTGGGCGCGAGCGGGAGTGGGAAGAGTACGCTGCTGGGCCTGCTCGCTGGCCTTGATACGCCAAGCTCCGGGGAGATTTGGCTGGATGGAGTGCCGATCCACAACCTGGCTGAGGCAGAACTGGCCGCGCTGCGGGGCAGCAAGATCGGGTTTGTCTTCCAGTCTTACCAACTGATTGCGACGCTTACGGCTCTTGAGAATGTGCTTCTGCCTTATGAGTTGAACGTGGAGGGCAGTGGCATTGCACAGGCGCGACGGCTGCTGGACGAGGTTGGGCTGACGGAGCGCGTGGATCACTACCCGGTGCAGCTTTCCGGAGGGGAACAGCAGAGGGTGGCGCTGGCGCGGGCGTTTGTGGTGGAACCGCCGATTGTGATGGCCGATGAGCCGACGGGCAACCTGGACTCGGCCAACGGGCGGCTGGTGCTAGACCTCTTGCTGGAGAGAAATCGCAAGGCCGGGACGACGCTCGTGCTGGTGACGCACGACGCTGAGGTGGCGAGCAGGGCGGATCGCAAGATCGTCCTGCGGGATGGACTGATTGTCGAAGACAGTCTGCCGTTTACGGGGCCGTGGGCGGTGGCAGAGCCTGATTCGGAGTTGGCGCAGAATGGCTAAGCGCGCGTTGACCTGGAAACGGGCTGGAGCCATTGGCTGGCGGGACTTGAAGTCCGCGCCGGGCAAGTTCGGGTTTGTGGTGCTTTCGGTGGCTGTGGGGGTTGCGGCGCTAGTGGGGGTGCGCGGCTTCAGCGACAGCTTCCGCCGGACGTTGAACACCGAAGCCAGGTCGCTGATGGCCGGGGACTTGAGCGCACGGATGTTTCAAGAGCCAACAGCGGCAGAAAAGAACAAGATTGCAGCGATCATTCAAGAGAGCGGGCAGAAGGGCCAGCAGGGAAATGGCGCCATCCGGTCGACATGGGTGACTGAGGCCATCTCAATGGCTTCGGTGCCGCCTGATCCGGTGCCGCTGCTGGTTTCACTCAAAGCCGTGGACCCCAGTGAATACCCGTACTATGGCACTGCCGAGCTGGAGCCGGCGATGAGCCTGCAGCAGGCTTTGGATGGAGATTCAGCGGTGGTCGCGGAGGAGTTTCTCATCCGGCTGAATGCACGGGTGGGGCAAACGCTGCGGCTGGGGGGAAGAAACTTCAGGATTGCGGCAGTTCTGCGGCAGGAGCCGGACCGCATCTTTGCCGAGGCAGCGATGGGGCCGCGGGTGATGATCTCGCAAGCTGCGCTGGAACGCACGGGGCTGATGGCTCCCGGCAGCAGGGCGAGCCGGCGGCTACTGCTGAAGTTGCCGGAGCCAACTGCGGCTGGGCTTGCAGGCAAGAGTTCAGCAGGGGTTGATCCAGTTGCGATGCGCAAGCAATTGGAGGAGGCGCTGCCCGACGCCCAGGTGATGGACTTCCGCGAGGGCAACCCCGGGCTGAGCCAGGGGTTGGATAATGCAACCGCGATCCTGAGCTTGATTTGCCTGGTGGCAATGGTGCTGGGTGCGATTGGCGTGGCCATGGCAATGCACGCTCACCTGGAACAGCGCATGGATATGCTGGCGATTCTGAAAGCGGTGGGGGCTGGATCGGGCGACCTGTTGCGCATCTTTCTGTTGCAGACTTTGGGGTTGGGGCTGGCCGGAGGTGTGCTCGGGGTGGCCGTAGGAGTGGGCGTGATGGAGGCGCTGCCTGCGGTCTTCGGCAAGCTGCTGCCGGTTCATGCGGTGCTGGAGTTTCCGTGGCGGTCGGCGCTGGCCGGGTTGGGGACCGGACTGCTGACCACGCTGTTGTTTTGCCTGCCGCCGCTTCTGGACGTGCGCGCTGTAAGGCCGGTGCTGGTGCTGCGCAGGCTTGTGGAGCAAGGGCCGGAGGGCGTTGGAGCGTGGTTTGCGCGATGGTGGGCGCGGCGGCTGCAACTGGGGCTTTCGATTTTGGTGGTTGCGGCACTGGGCGGGATTGCCTGGGCGCTTTCGGACTCGGCGAAGGTCGGCGGTTGGTTTGCGTTTCTGTTTGCGGTTGCGCTGTTGGTTTTGCTAGCGCTGGCGTGGGTTGCGCTCAGGGTGCTGCGCTTTCTGCTGGATCGGGTGCGGCTGCATTTGCCTTCGTCCCTGCGCCATGGGCTGTCGAACTTATACAGACCGGGAAACCAGTCGGCTGCGGTGATGGCTGCGCTGGGGACGGGCGTGATGCTGATTCTGGCGGTTTACTTGATGCAGGCAGCGCTGCTGAGGGATCTGCACGAGACTGCCTCGCCCAAGCTGCCCAATGTCTTCGTGATAGATGTGACCTCCGACGAGGTTGCGGGGGTGAAGGAGTTCTTCGCGCACCAACCAGGAGTGAGCCAGGCGCTCGATCTGATGCCGGTGATGACGGGGCGCTTTGTTTCCCTCAACGGGCAGACGCTGGATCAACTGAAGGGGCAGCATTTTCCGCGCCGGATGCTGGAACGTGCCGAGTTGAGTTGGGCCGATGCGCCTCCTGCGGGCGACAAGGTGACGCAGGGCAAGTGGTGGACCGACGGGAGCACGGCCGAGCTGGCAGTTAGCGAAAGCGTGGCTCAGCGGATTCACCTGGGAGTGGGCTCCTCGGTCGAGCTGGAAGTGGGCGGGACGGTGCGGAAGCTCAAAGTTGCCGCAGTGTATCGCGCGGACGGGCAGCACCTGGGGGCGCGAATTCGGTTTGTGCTGCCTTCCGGGCTGCTGAAGGACCAGCCGGCCACGTGGTACGGAGGCGCGCACATCGATCCCAAGCAGGTGGGGGCGATGGAGCGGGCGCTGTTTGTGGCCTATCCGTCGATCACCGTGATCAACGTTGCCGATGTGCTGGAGCGGATTGAGAGCGTGGTGGATCAGATCACGTTTGTGGTGCGCTTCCTGGCGGGTTTCTCGATCTTTGCGGGGTTGATGATTTTGGCATCGAGTATTGCCAGCACACGCTTCCGGCGGATGCGGGAGGCCGTGGTGCTGAAGACGCTGGGCGCAACGCGGATGCGGATTGTGCGGACCTTCAGCGTGGAGTTCAGCGTGCTGGGGCTGCTGGCGGGTTCGGTGGGCGTGGTCTTTGCCAACCTGCTGACCCGGGTGCTGCTGCACAGGCTCGACGTGGGCTTCCACATCGAGTGGCGAGCCACTCTGATTGCGCTGGCGGGGACGGCGGTGCTGGCTACGGCTACGGGGTGGATTGCGAGCTACCGGATTCTTGGGTTGAGGCCGCTGGAAGTGCTGCGAGAAGAGTAGAAACAGAGATCAGGGGTCAGGGGTCAGTTAAAGCCCAGAGGCTAATCTCTGACCCCTGCCTTAAAATTCCTCGGTGGATTCTGCTGCCGGCAACACGTCGTCTTCACTGGCCATCCAGACATAGAGGGTGGGCAACAGGAAGACGCCGATGACGAGGTTGGCGATGAGGCCGCCGACGATGACGATGGCGAAGGGGCGTTGCGAGTCGGAGCCGATGGCGTGCGAGAGCGCCGCGGGCAGCAGTCCCAGCGTGGCCACCAACATGGTCATCATGACAGGACGCAAGCGAAGGACAGACCCCTCGACGGCGGCGTCGACGATGTGCTGCTCGGTGGAGACTTCCATGCCTTTGCGGCGGGCACGCAACTGGTTGATGAACTCGATCATAATGACGCCGGTTTCCACAGAGACGCCGAAGAGGGCGAGGAAGCCAACAGCTGAGGAGACCGAGAAGTTGGTGCGCGTAATAAACAGCGCCAGCGGCCCGCCGATGGAGGCCATGATCACCGTGACCAAAATAAGCATGGCCCACTTGTACGAGCGGAACATGGTGTAAAGGATGAGGAAGATGGCCAGCACGGTGATGGGAACGACGATGGCCATGCGCTTGTCAGCGCGCTTCTGGCTTTCGTACTCGCCAGCCCATTCGAGATGGTAGCCGGCAGGCAGCACGACATTCTTGTTCACTTTGGCGATGGCTTCCTCGACGGTTGAGCCCAGATCGCGGCCGCGCACAGAGTACTTGATGGCGATGTATCGCTGGCCGGCCTCGCGGTTGATCTGCTCAGCGCCGTCGTCGGCCGATATTTTGGTGAGCTGAGCCAACGAGACGCGCTCTCCCGAGGGTGAAAGCAGACGGACGTTCTCGATGGCCTCGCGGGTATCGCGATATTGCTTTTCGTAGCGCAGTGTCACGTCGTAGCGCGCTTCGCCTTGCTGCACCTGGGTGAGGGCGTTGGCGCCAACAGCGGTCTGGACGGCGTCCTGAATGTCGGCTACGTTGATGCCCCAGCGCGCGGCGGCATCGCGGTCCACTGTGTAGTTGAGGTTGGGCTGACCGACGATGCGGAAGATGCCTAGATCCTCGATGCCCTTTACCGTGCCCATCTGGGTCTGAATCTCCTCGGCCCTCTTCTCAAGGGTGCGCAGATTGTCGCCGTAGAGCTTGACGGCCAACTCGCCCTTGACGCCGGAGACGGCTTCTTCCATGTTGTCTGAGATGGGCTGGGAGTAGTTCCAGATAACGCCGGGAAACTTCTGCAGCTCCGCGTCCATGGCAGCGATCAGGGCTTCCTTGTCCTGGTGGAAGACCGGGCGCCACTCCTTCTTGGGCTTCAGGTCCACAAAGTATTCGGTGTTGAAGAAGCCTGCGGTGTCTGTGCCGTCGTCGGGGCGGCCGGTCTGACTGACGACCTGTGTAACTTCGGGGAAGGAGGCCATCACCACGCGCGCCTTATTGGTAAAGTCGATGCTGGCAGTGGGGCCCTCGCTGGGAGGCAATGTTCCTCGGACCCAGATGGAGCCTTCATCGAGGTGAGGCAGAAACTCAGAACCGATGGGTCCGCCAAAGGCGAGGAAGATGGCGGCGGCAAAGAGAAAAAGGGAGATGCCTACGGTGGTATAGCGGTGAAGAATGGCGGCCCGGACCGCTGAGCGATAGTGGCGAGTGAGCCACTGCATGATCGGGTTCTGCCACTCCTTGGCGCCTTTGCGGAAGAGGAAACTAGCCATGACTGGTGCAACAGCGATGGCGAAGACCAGCGCGCCCAGCAGGGCGAAAGTAACGGTCCAAGCCATCGGCTTGAAGAGACGCCCCTCGACGGCCTGCAAGGTGAAGATGGGCAAGTAAGAGGTAATGATGATGCCACGAGCGAAAAAGACCGGGCGCAGCACTTCGTGTGCGGCATTACGGATTTTTTGCGCCGCCGTACGTGTGTCGTCCTTTTGGGCAAGGTGGCGGACCATGTTCTCGATCATGATCACTGAGCCGTCGACCACCATTCCGAAATCGAGAGCGCCGAGGGAGAGCAGATTGGCGGGAATATGGCTGAGGTCCAGGCAGACGGAGGCGAAGAGCAGCGCAAATGGAATGGTCAGAGCAACGACAATAGCACCGCGCACATTGCCGAGGAAGAGAAAGAGGATGATCGAAACCAGGATCATTCCCGCAGTCAGGTTGTGCTCGACGGTCTCGACTGTATACTTCACCAAATCGGAGCGGTCGAGGAACGGGACGATCTTGACGCCTTTGGGCAGGATGCCGGGGTGGTTCTTATCTCCGTTGAGCTTTTCGACCTCTTCGTGGATGCCTAGTAGAACTGGATCGGAGTCGTCGCCCTTCAGCAGCAGCACGATGCCCTCTACGGTATCGGGATTGTCAATGACTTTGCCGTCGTCATAGACCTTCTTGCCGTCCACGATCGAGTATGGCTTGGAGGATTTGCCGATCTGACCGAGACGAATCTTGGGGCCTTGCGCAACGGTGGCGATGTCCTTGATCTTGATGGCCGCGCCATTTTGAGTTTTGACGACGGTGTTCTCGATATCCTGCACGCTGGTGAAGAGGCCGACTGACTGCACGTTGATCTGCTGCGCACCCTGCTCGATGAAGCTGCCGCCGCCGTTGGTGTTGTTGTTGGCGATCTGCTGCTCGACCTGGCCAATGTTCAACCCGTAGGAGACTAGCTTCTCGGGGTCGAGCTTGATCTGGTACTCCTTGGTCGGGCCGCCGAAACTGGAAACGTCTACCACCCCGTCGACGCTCTTGAAGGACTTCTCCAGGGTCCAGTCTTCAAGAGATTTCTTCTCCATCACGTCGTAGGAGGGGTTGGTGCTTTCAAGGGTGTACCAGTAGATCTGGCCGACGGGGCTCCAGTCTGTGCCCATCTGGGGAACAAGATTGGCGGGAAGGCTAACCATGCTGAGCCGCTCCAGCACGTGTTCGCGGTTGATGTCGCTTGTGGAGTTGTCGTCGAAGATCAGCATCAGGCTAGACAAGCCGGCCAGCGTAGTGGAGCGCAGATGAACGAGGTGGGGAATGCCGGCCATCTGAATCTCGACCGGGACGGTGACCTGGCGCTCGATCTCCTCGGCACTGCGGCCGGGCCACTGGGTGATGATCTGCACGTAGTTGTTGGCGACGTCGGGGTAGGCCTCGATGGGCAGATTGCGGAAGCTGACGACGCCCCACGCGGTGAGCACGACTACTCCGCCGAGGACCAGCCAGCGGTTCTTGAGCGCGAAATCGACAAGTGCGCGAATCATTTACTGGTTCCCCGCGGTTTCAAGCAGAAGTGCGTTGCCGACAACCCGTTGGCCGGGTGTCAGGCCGGAGAGAATCTCCTGCCTGTTGCCTTCGATCATCTTGCCGGCGTGGACTTCGACGCGTTTGAACTGATTGCCGCCTGCCGGAAGATAGACCCAGTCGCGGTCGTGCAGGTGAAGCACGGCATCGGCCGGAACGGCTGCGTGAATCTCCTTGTTGCGGCTGGTGAAGGTGGCCGTGCCGAACATTCCCAGCTTAAGGAAGCCGGGGTTGCGGACCTCGATGCGGACCCTGGCGGTGCGCAGGGAGGGATCGAGGATGGGACCGATATCGCTGATCCGACCGGTGAGCGGGCGATCGGGCCAGGCATTGAGCTTGATCTTCGCTTCCTGCCCGAGTTGCAGTTTTGGAATGTCGTTTTCGTAGACATCGCAGACGATCCAGACGACGGAGAGATCGGCGATGGTGAAGGCGTTGGCCGAGCCGGAGAGGCTGACGCCGGCGGCCGATGCGTTGGTCACGTTCTGGGCCACGATGACGCCGGAGATGGGTGCGTACACGTTGACGATGCTGCTGGGGTGGGTCTTGTCCACGCCTAAGGTTGCGAGTTGGTCTTCAGCAGCGGTCAGGTCGGCTTTGGCATCCTTTTCCGTGTCTTCTGCCTGCTCGAGCATGGCCTGCGAGATTGCACCGTGCTTGAGAAGGTCGTCCGCGCGAAGGAACGCCTTGTTGGCGAGTTGCTCATCGTTGGCGGCCTTGAGATAGGCGTCGAAGGCGGTGGTAATGTCCGGGCTTTGGACCTTCAGCAGCAGTTGGCCCTTCTTCACGTTGTCGTCCAGGCGGGTCTTGATGTCGACGACTCGGCCGTTGGCCATCGAAATGACCGGGATCTCACGGGAGACATCGGGAAAGACCGAGCCGGTTGCCGTTAACTCAGAGACGGATTCGATCTGTGTGGCGGCGGTGATCGGAAACCTGACAGCGTCGTTGGCGTCGACGGTGATCAGGTTCATGTCGGCAACGTTGATGACCTGCGCAGACGGCGGCGCGGTATCGCCCTGGTCCTTACCTTTGCAGCCGGCGACAATTAGGCCCAGGAATGCGGCCAGGACAAGCGGCGTTGAAGCCTTGGGGAATCTTCTCAGGAAGAAATTTGAAATCATTGGATTACCTCGCGTCCCACGGCAAGATTCAGTTGTCCGGCAGCGGTTAAATAAGAGCCGATCAGTTGCACGTAGGCCAGTTGCACGGCCCGGAAGTCGCTTTGCGCGTTGAGGAAGTCCATGAGAGAGGCGCCGCCGTGTTCATAAGAATAGGTAACAGTGTCGCGGACTCTCAACGCCTGGTCGTTGTATTGTGCCTTGTAGGGTTTGAGCAGGGCCAGGCTGCTTTCCACTTGTGTGTAGGCCGAATCGACATCGCTGAAGACCTGGGCGCGCGCTGCGTTGCTCAGCTCCTTGTCGCGGCCAATGTCGATGAGCGTTCGCTGCTTCTCTCCCTGGTTGCGGTCGAAGATGCGCAGGGGAATACTGACGCTGGCGCCGATGGTTTGATGGTCGTAAGGGTTATTGAACGATGGGTTGTAGGTATACCACCCGCTGAACGTTGGATCGGTTGAACCGTTGGCGATGGCCAGTTTGTGATTGGTGTCGGCCTGCTGAATGGACTCGAGGGCAGCACGCAGGTCGGGCCGGGCATCCAGGGCGATCTGGCGGAAGTCTTCAAGTGGCTTCAGCTCGCTGGAGAAGTCAAAGGGGCCGGTTACGTCGAACTGCTCGACCGGGGTGCGGTCGTTGAGCAACTGGAGGAGCTGAATCTTGGAGGTGCGCAGGTTGACGATGGCCGCCTGAATCTCAGCCTCGTATTGCACGCGCAAGAGCTCGATCCGGTCCAAGTCGATCTGGGCAAGGTCGCCGGCGCGGAAGCGGTCGCGGCTGATCTGGATGATGTTGTCGTAGTAGGCCAGGTCAGCTTTGGCGACATCGAGAACCGCTTTCGCCTCGAGCGTCGCCACAAACTGCGAACGCAGATCGAAGAGAAGATTGCGCTCAAGATCCTCGTGCTCCGATCCGGCGATCTGCGTACCCTGTTTCGCACTCTGCTGACGCAGTTCGCGCTTGTGATCGCGCTCGTGCAGGTAGCTGAAGTTGGGGGTCAATTCCGTGCCAGCGAACGGCCGCCAAACTCCCTGATAGCGAGCGGCTTGAGTTCCGTCAGTCGCCAGGGAGAACTGCGGGTTGGGACGCAGGAAAGCCGTGATTTCAGCGGCCTTCATCTCATCCACGCTCAAGGCATCTGCCCTCAACGTGGGGTTTGCGGCTTCAAACTTTGCCTTTACCTGGTCCCAGGTAAGGCTCTCCTGCGCCGCGATCAATGCCGGGGCCAAGACGAGCAAAGCGGCCACTGCCGAGGCAGACAGGGAAGGGAAGAATTGCTTCATACAAAGCCTTTGCGCCGTGGTCTGCACGGCGAACACAGGAAAGTATAGAGGCCAAAGATGAAAAATGGACGAAGCGAAAGTTCAGGCCGCAGGCGGGGGCCGGTTCTGGATGGGGGCGAGAGCAGGGTGGTCGATCGCCGGGGCAGGGAAACTGTCGGCCGTGGCAATGCACGGAATGCCGAAGGAAAGCTCGGCAAAGAGCGGCAATGGGAGCGAGGCAACCGCAGGGAAGATGGAGTGCGGATTGGCCACGAGATGGTCCCGGCGCAGACTGGAATCGGTCTCGGCCGGATTCTGGGCTGCCTGCAAGTCATCGGTCACCGAGATGACCGGGAAGAGGATCAGCAGGAGCACGGCCAGGGCTACTAACTGCATGCGCCGGTCCTGGCTTCGCCGGTCAGAGCCGGTTCGCCGGGTGGGCCGCAGCCACAGGCAGACCATCAGCGCGGCCAGCAGAACCCAGGCGAGATTGAGGGTCAGTTCCATTCTCAGAGATGATTCTACATCAGGGCAGTGGACCTGCAAACGGTGTACGGCGGGGTTTGACCAGGCCGGGAAATCCCCTTATGATGAACGAGTTGGCTTTCTGTACGCGGCGAGTTGCCGTGGTTTAAGCCGGCATGGCTTCAAGGCTGCCTCGCGCTACGCTTGTTGCCCACTCGTTCAATGGTAGGACAGCTGCCTCTGGAGCAGCATATTGGGGTTCGAATCCCTGGTGGGCAACCAAATAAATCAGCAATTCGGGCTAGTCGGCGAGATGGATTTACGCTGGCGTCGGTATCCGGCGGATTCAGGTTGTAGATCTGCGTTGTGCCGCTCGCGGCATTCTGTTACTATTCACGCAGAGATGGTAAGCGCTTCCCAACGCCGGTCTTGTTGTTGCCTGTCGAACATCTTTGACGGGTGTACGAACTAGTCTCTGATCTCCCTGCACAATTGATCCAGAAGACGCACCCGCAGCTGAATAGCCGGGTCTGTCTCCATTTCCCTCCGGCATTCAGCCTCTACTTCCCAAGCGAAGAGGTCACATGCCAGTCAGTGAAAGCGAAGCACCCTCAACTTTATCCCCAGCGAGCCTTGAACCTGCGCGAGGCCTAAGCCGTGTGAGCCATCTGCGCCTGCTTGAGGCGGAGAGCCTGCACATCCTACGCGAAGTGGCCTCTGAGTTTGAGAGGCCGGTGATGCTGTACTCGATCGGGAAGGATTCCTCGGTGATGTTGCGGCTCGCGCAGAAGGCCTTTTTTCCGGGCCCGATCCCGTTTCCGCTGCTGCATGTGGACACCGGTTTCAAGTTCGCAGAGATGATTGCGTTTCGGGATGAGATGGCGCGCTCAGTAGGCGCGGAGCTGCTGGTGTGGCGCAATGAAGGCGCCATTGCGGCGGGGACGAATCCGATTGCGCTGGACACGAAGCGCTGCTGCGGGCTGCTGAAGACGCAGGCGCTGCTCGATGCCCTTAAGCATTACAACTTCGATGCGGCCTTTGGCGGCGCTCGCCGCGATGAGGAGAAGTCGCGCGCCAAGGAGCGGATCTACTCGTTCCGCGATGGCGCGGGTCAATGGGATCCGAAAAACCAGCGCCCTGAGCTGTGGAACCTGTACAACGCGCGCGTTCACCCCGGCGAAAGCATTCGCGTGTTTCCGCTCTCGAACTGGACGGAGATGGACGTGTGGCAGTACATCCATGTGGAGAAGATTCCGATTGTGGATCTGTACTTTGCTAAGGAGCGTCCGATGTATGTGCGCGGCGAAGGACTGCTGCCCATTGAGCAAAGTTTTGTAGCGAGACTTGGCGAGAAGCCCCAGATGGTGAAGTCAAGGCTGCGCTCGCTGGGATGCAGTCCATGCACGGGGGCGATTCGCTCAGACGCTGATACCCTTCCGAAGATCATTGCCGAGCTGGTTTCGTTTCGCTCGTCAGAACGCGCCAATCGCGTGATCGACCACGACCAGGAAGGGTCAATGGAATTGAAAAAGCGGGAGGGTTACTTCTAAATGGCAACGACAGCTATTCCCAGTTTGGCGATTCCCGGTTTCTCGGTCGATGAGTTTCTTGAGCAGGAGCGCACGAAGGATCTTCTCCGTTTCTCGACGGCAGGTAGTGTGGACGATGGAAAGTCCACGCTTATCGGGCGGCTTCTCTACGACACACAGTCGGTTTACGAAGATCAGGTGCGGTCGATCGAAGGGAAGGGAACTACCGCGCCGGGACAGATCGATTTCGCGCTGCTGACCGACGGCCTGCGTGCGGAGCGGGAACAGGGCATCACGATCGATGTTGCCTATCGGTATTTTTCGACGGCGCGTCGAAAGTTCATTATCGCGGATACGCCCGGGCATGAGCAGTACACGCGCAACATGGCGACCGGGGCTTCCACGGCCGATGCGGCGGTGGTGCTGATCGATGCGTCAAAGGGCGTGCTTATCCAATCGCGGCGCCATGCGTACATTGCTTCGCTGCTGCGCGTGAAACACGTTCTGGTTGCCGTGAACAAGATGGACCTGATTGGCTACGACGAGGCTCGCTTCCGCGCCATCGAGCGGGACTTCAAGCTGGTGCTGGAGCAGATCGCTACCGATACCGGGAATCCGGTGGAGAGCATCTTCGTTCCGGTCAGCGCGCTGAAAGGGGACAACATCGTTCACCGAGCTGGACCGGGGGCTGGCACGATGCCCTGGTATGAGGGGCCATCGCTGCTGGAGTTGCTTGAGACCACCCCAACGTCTGTGGACACGCGCGCCGACGCATTTCGCTTTCCCGTGCAGCGAGTCCTTCGGCCCGACCACACCTTCCGCGGCTTTGCAGGGCAGATTGCGTCGGGAACCGTTCGTCCGGGAGATAGGATCACGGTGCTTCCGTCGGGCAGAAGCGCGGAAGTTGCGCGGATTGTCACTTGGGATGGAGATCTTGACGAGGCAGGTGCGCCTCTGTCGGTGACGCTGGTTCTGAACAAGGAACTCGACATCAGCCGTGGCGATCTCATTGTTTCCTCAACCGCCCCGGCAACTGTAGCGAAGTCTGTCAACGCGGCGCTGGTGTGGATGGATCAGCGGCCGCTGGAACGCAATCGCCGTTATCTGCTGAAGCATACGAGCCAGACGGCGCCGGCATACGTTACATCGATTGAGCATCGGACCGACATCGGCACGCTTTCTCGCGAACCTGCCGAGACGCTCAAGATGAACGATATTGGCGTGGCGACGCTGACTTTGCTTCGTCCGATCGCTGTCGATCTTTACGGTGAAAACCGGTCGACGGGCGCATTCATTCTGATCGATCCAGAGAGCAATGCAACTGTAGCGGCAGGCATGATTACGGCGGCATTGGAGCATGGCGTATCGAGCGCGAGCACATCGGGTCCAGTGACCGCGGAGGAGAGAGCTGCGCGCTGGGGACATCATGGCGGTGTTCTTGAATTGAATGGGCCTGTTGAGCTGATCGATCGAATCGAGCGGTCGCTGTTTGCGCGTGGCGCCATCACGGCGCGCATTGAAGCGGATGATGCCGCGTTTGGAATCCACCCCGGCATGGTTGAAGTTCTTATTCGGTCGAAGGTTCTATCCGGGATGTTGGCCCTGGTCATTTCTCTGACTGCAAGCAACACGCTGGTCGCGCGGGCTGAGGGCGAGCAAATCACGCTCGATTCAAACGACTCTGCCGGGGCAATCGTAGCCGTTCATGGACTGCTGGGACGAGCCGGCGTTCTTATGTCGTCAGGGAACGCCGATTGGGAGATCTAGATCGGGAAAGGTTGTCGCTCGATGAGTATTGCTGAACTCAATGCGCAGGTGAATGCCAAGCTGGCTGCGGTGCGCGCCACGCTTGCTCGAGAGATTACGGGAGCGCCGGATGTGTGCCTGACGTGCAGCTTTCAGGCAGAGGATGTGCTGCTGACAAAGCTGGCGCTCGAACTGGATGCGGAGTTACCGATCCTGTTTCTGGATACGGGGTATCACTTTGCCGAAACCTACGCGTACCGGGACCGCATTGCACGGGAGTGGAAGCTAAACCTCATCAATCTTCTGCCTGAGCAAACTGTAGCCGAGCAGGAGGCGAAGTTTGGGATTCTGTTTCAATCCGCGCCCGACCAATGCTGCAAGATGCGCAAGGTCGAGCCGCTCTTCAAGGCCGTTGCGGGATATCGCGTGTGGCTGACAGGGCTACGGAGGGAGCAGGCAAAGAGCCGGGCTGCGCTTGAGGAGTCAGCTATGTTTGCGCTTCCCGGCGGAAAGCAGGTGCTGAAGCTGGCGCCGTTGGCTGCATGGACGACGCGCGATGTTTGGTATGCCTGCGAACAACTCTCGATTCCGCTGCTGCCGCTCTACGAGCTTGGATATTCCTCGATCGGCTGCGAACCATGTACTTCGCTTCCACTTGATCCGAACGATCCGCGGTCGGGCCGATGGGCCGGCCGCAAGGTTGAGTGCGGTATTCACATCGAAGCGGCAGCCAGCTAAGTGAGGCGCCCGGGAATAAGGGAGCTGAAATGGAATACGTAATTGGGTTTTTCATCGCACTGTTTATCGCGCTGACCGGGGTTGGCGCGGGCACCGTGACAGTGCCGGTGCTAGTGCTGTTTCTTGGAGTTCCCGCGCCGGTGGCCGTTGGCATCGGGCTGATGTTCGCGACCGCGGTCAAACTGTTTCTGGTGCCGGCGCAGATTGCCCGCCGCAATGTGGCCTGGCGGACGCTTGCCTTCATGCTTGCGGGCGGAGTGCCGGGCGTCATTATCGGATCGCTGTTCTTGAGGCATCTTGTCACGGTTGGATCGCAGAACCTGCTGAACGCGCTGCTGGGGGCAATTCTGGTAACGACGGCGGGCTGGCAACTTGTTTTTTTCTTCCGCGCAAAAAGGCAGAATGCAGAAGCGCGGGACCGCAGCCCGTTACTTGGATGGCTCATGCTGCCGGTGGGCGCCGAAGTTGGGTTCTCCTCAGCCGGAGCGGGCGCGCTGGGCAGCGCCGCGCTTCTGAGCCTTACCCCTCTGCTGCCTGCACAGGTGGTGGGCACGGATATTGCGTTTGGTTTTGTTGTCTCGCTCATCGGCAGCGGCGCACATTGGTTCTCGCACGCGTCGAACCCGGAGTTGCTGCTGCACCTGATCGCGGGAGGTATTGCGGGAGCGATTGGCGGAACCATTTTGAGCACCCGGGTGCCACGAAGGCCGTTGCGGTTTGCTTTGTGCGTGTGGCTTCTGATCCTGGGAGGGCAGTTCCTCTTCAATAGTTATGAGGCCTGGGCGGCTCCGCAGAAGGTGGTGGTGAGTCAGTCGCGCACAGCTCAACTGAAGTAGGTGCGGCGTGTTGCGCTGACTCAATGGGTGTTCTAAGGCCAGAAAATGAGGGAGGGCAGCGGGGTCCGAGGTGGCCGCACTGCCCGTGCTTTCTAAATGGACTTTTGTTCCGAGAAGCTCTTAGTCGAATGCTCTAGAAATTGTTCCAAAGCGACTGATTGTAGACCTCGTGATGATATTGCACCTCGGAGCCTTTGACGAATGTTCCTAACTGGCGCGGGGAGCGGTCGGCCGCTTCCTGCTTCAAGTCGACGAAGCGGCCCTGTACATCGGCGCCAAGAATCTCAGTGATCCATTCAGAGGATTTGAAGTCTTCGATCGCTTGCTGGATGTGATCCGGAAGGTAGCGCTGCGCCTGGCGCAGGTTGTCTATCTCGGCTGTCGTGCCGTCAATGCCGGTTTTGAAGATTGAATAAAGAGTCAGGTAGGGATTGGCATCTGGCGAAACCGAGCGCACCTCGACGCGCATGGATCTCGAGTTGCCGATGGGCACACGAATCATGGAGCCGCGGTCGGTGGCCGAGGCTTTGATCTGATTCGGAGCTTCGAAGTGGGGGTCAAGGCGGCGATACGCGTTCACGCTTGGGTTCGTGATCAGGCAGATATCGAGCGCGTAAGTCAGGATGCGATCGATGAAGTCCCAGCCGAAAGCGGAGAGCTTTTCCAGGCCATTCGGATCCCAAAACAGGTTGGTCTTGCCTTGGGAGATTGACATGTTGGTGTGCATGCCGCTGCCGTTTACGCCAACGACCGGCTTGGGAAGGAAACAGGCGGTGAAGCCCATGTTGCTGGCAACCTGGCGAGTGAGGAGCTTATAGAGCTGAATCTGATCGGCGGCCGAGACGACCTCGCCGTAGCCATAGTTGATCTCGAACTGGCTGGGCGCCACCTCGGGGTGATCCTTCTCGTTCTGGAAGCCCATTGCGCGCTGCACCTCGGCCGAAGCGTCGATGAATTGGCGCAGGGGATCGAGCGGCAGAACGTGATAGTAGCCGCCCACCGAGGTGAACTCGAATTTTCCTGTCTCGTGATAGTGCTGCTCGGCGTCCCTGCCAGCAAAGAGGAAACCCTCGATTTCGTTGGCCGCGTTGAGCGTATAGCCTTTCTCCTTGAAAAGCTTGTCGGCGTATCCTTTGAGGACGCCGCGGAGATCGCCAGCGTAAGGCGATCCGTCCTTGTCGATCACGTTGCCGAAGACCAGAACCTTGCCGTTGCCGAAGACGTCGGCCGGAACCCAGTAAAAGGCGCTCCAGTCGATTCCCAAACGCAGATCGCTTTCTTTCTGCGCCGTAAAGCCGCGGATCGAGGAGCCGTCGAAGGTCAGATTCTCGTATGCGCTCAGGAGGAACTTCTTGTTGTAGTCGAGCAGGTGAAGCCTGCCTTCGAGATCGCTGAAGAGCACGGTCACGGCTTTGATCCGCTTCTCGTCGGTCAAGTACTTGATCCGCTTCTCGCGAATCTCATCTATCGGAACGCGGTTTGAGCGATCGGCCTTGGCGGCGAGGTTGAGCTCTTCAAGTTCCTCATAGGAGAGAGCAAGAAAATTCCGATACTCGGTAGACATCGTTCTCCTTCTAGGCGACCAAGGTGTGTGGGAATTTCGACGGAATCGACGGCCAGCGCCAAGAGCGTGACAGTCCGAAAAGAAAACGGGTGTGGAGAAGTGGAAAGCAAAGTACGCTTTGCACTTTCCCACACCCCCTGACTGCGGCGATACGATTGTCAAACTGGTTACACCACTCGAACATTCCAGCCAGTACAGAGGATCGAGTGGTGTAACGGTAGATCACGCCTTTGGGACGGTGTTGATCGTCTTCAAAATGCGCGAGACGATCTGGTAGGGATCGGCCTCCGAGTTGGGGCGGCGATCTTCCAGATAGCCCTTGTAGCCGTCGCGGACAAAGTTTACGGGCAGCCGGACCGAAGCGCCGCGATCCGAGAGACCGTAGCTGAACTTGTCAATGGCCTGGGTTTCGTGCAGACCGGTCAAGCGCAGGTGGTTGTCAGGACCGTAGACGGCGATGTGCTCGGGAATGAACTTCTCGAAGGCCGCCATCAGAGATTCGAGGTATTCCTTGCCGCCGACTTCACGAATGTACTTTGTCGAGAAGTTGGCATGCATGCCCGAGCCGTTCCAGTCGCCCTTGATGGGCTTGCAATGCAGGACGAGATCCACTTCGTACTTCTCGCAGAGACGCATCATCAGATAGCGAGCCATCCAGACGTCATCGGCGGCTTTGGCGGAGCCTTTGGCGAAGATCTGGAACTCCCATTGACCCTTGGCGACCTCAGCGTTGATGCCTTCGTGATTGATGCCGGCTGCGAGGCAGAGATCCAAGTGCTCATCGACGATTTCACGGGCGACGCTGCCCATGTATTTGTAGCCGACACCGCAATAGTAGGGGCCCTGGGGGACCGTGGGGTAGCCGTCCTTCGGAAAGCCGAGAGGGCGCCCATCCTTATAGAGGAAGTACTCCTGCTCAAAGCCAAGCCACAAGTCGGGGTCGTTCTCGATGGTGGCGCGCATGTTGGTGGAGTGCGGAGTGCCATCCGGGTGCATGACTTCGCACAGAACCAGATAAGCGTCCTTGCGTGCTGCATCGGGATACAGAGCCACAGGTTTCAGCACGCAGTCGGACTTGCTGCCCTCGGCCTGCATCGTGGAACTGCCGTCAAATCCCCAAAGCGGGAGATCGGCAAGTGTAGGTGGTACCTCATACGACTTGAGTTGAGTCTTGCCGCGAAGCTCAGGAATTGGCTTTCTGCCATCAAGCCAGATGTATTCGAGTTTGTACTTGGTCATGGATCTCCTTTTGGCGGGATGATGTGGTGGGCAATCAACAGAATCCTATGGCCTGCTTCATAAGGAATTCATGAAGATTCTGAAGACAACCGAGATGAAATAGTGGCGTTAGCCGTGGTGGGCAACAAGGAACATCAAGAGCAGAATTGCGACTGGAATGAGTGCCAAGGCACCATAATAGAAGATTTTGCGCCAGGTGTGAGATTTGCGCTTCTGCCAGTCCCGCAACTCGACGCGGTCCTCGACGCCGACCTGATCCAGGTGCTCCAGATCGAACTGGAAGTCGCGCGCCTTGGGATACCGGTTTGCGGGATCCCTTTCCAATGCCCGATAGAGAACCTCCTGCAATTGAGGAGAGATGGATGGATCGGCGACGCTGGGAGGCGTGGGATGGTTCAGAAGGCGGTCATTCATGGCAGCGAGGGGCGAGGGACCGGAGAATGGCAGCTTGCCTGAGAGCATTTCATAGAGAATCACGCCGACCGAAAAGATGTCGGAACGGCCATCGCCGCGCCTGCCTTTCACCTGCTCTGGAGAGATGTAGTTCGGGGTGCCCAGCGTGGCGGTAAAGTTGGCATAGGTGAGCCGCCGCGCGGCGGAGTCGCTGGCGATGCCGAAGTCGATGAGCTTGATGCCGTCTTCCGCATCGACCATGATGTTCTCCGGCTTAAGATCCCGATGCACGACGCCGTTGGCGTGAATGTATTCCAGGGCATCGAGGATGCCGATGGCGATGCGGATGGCGCGATCGTGAGAGATGCTGCCTTCGTCCATGAGCTGGCGCAGCAGTCGGCCTTCGCACCATTCCATAACCATGTAAATGCGGCAGCGATCTTCTCCACCAAAGACGCGCATGACCTTGGGGTGATTCAGCTTTTCGCCGATGCCGGCCTCGCGCTGAAAGCGGTCGAAGAGGATGGGATCGGCCTCGAGATCCGGGTGGGGAATCTTCAAGGCGACAACGCGATTGTCGCGCAGGTCCGTGGCACGGTAGATGGAGGCCATCCCGCTGCGGGCAACGGGAGCCTCAATGCGGTATGAATCAATTTGCGAACCGGTTTCCAAGCTGTCGTGAAAGCCCATTGTGCGGCATGCTCCGTGAGGGTAACTTATTCTACTGTATCGGGAAAGGGCGCCCTGTTTCGTAAGGATTCCATGCGGCATTCCGGAATCCGGCATGGAACGATCAGGATGGCAGCCGGTAGGGCCTGCCGCGGTACATGCCGACCTGCTCCACTGAGCGGATGCGGATAACCTGGGCAGTCGTGTTGTCGTTGCCGTCAATTTCAACGGCGCGGGCCACAAGTTCGCGGGCTATCTCGTCGATGTTCTTGTTCTGGGAGACGATCTGGGCGATGGTTGACTCGTGCATTTCGTCGTGGAGCCCGTCTGAACAAAGAACCAGCACATCGCCGGTCTGCAAGCTGAGCGCAGTTGTGTCCGGCGAGACGAACATCTCAGGGCCCAGGGAACGAATGAGGATGTGACGGGAATCGGATTCGGCCATTTCGCTGGCGGAGATGATGCCCATCTTTCTTTGTTCATTGACCCATGTGTGGTCCTGGGTAATCTGCTTTGCCTTTCCGCCGCGGATCAGATAACAGCGGGAATCGCCCACATGGGAGACGATCGCCTGATCGTAGCGGAGGGCACAGGCCACGAGGGTTGTGGCCATCTTCTTGCCGCGATATTCGGGGGCCAGGGTGCAATCGTGAACGGCTGCGTTGGCGTGCTGTATGAGGCGCGGCAACAGGCTGATGAGCATGGTGCCCGCCTGAGCCTTGGCAAACTCCTGGGTAAGGACCGAAACGGCTGTGGCTGAGGCTACCTCGCCTAGATCCATGCCGCCCACGCCGTCGGCAACGGCAAACAGGTAACCGTGAGTTCGCGCCTGCTGGCGCGATGCGGGGATGAACGAACCCATCGAATCTTCATTATTGGTGCGAACCTTGCCGAAATCGCTTGCCTGGCCGAACTGAACTTCCAACATGGGCGCCGCCGCCTCAAGCATTTTCCGCATTGCCGCTGGGAAGATGCGTTTTTAGAGATTGTGAGACATGCACTTCAAAAAAGCCACTGGGTGTTGTCTGCTCCTCGCCTCTCTAAAAAGAGTTGAGGAGAGATTTCACCCAGCGGCTTTGGTTAGGTTGAGGTTGGGCCTAGACGGCTTGCTTGGACGAAAGCAGGATATCCTTGCCCTTGGCCTTCGAAGAGCGGAGGAAGTAAATGGCTCCGTAGATGCCCCAGACGGCCGATATGCCCAGCGCCAGGAGCGGCTCCTTCAGGGTTCCCAGGTTGAAGATGGGGCCGGCCAGGTAAAAGCCCATGCAGACCAGGTTGGCGAGCAATCCGAAACCGGGAATGAGCTTGTGCTTGATGAAACTATGGTCGGGACGCCCGTGGAAGGCCACGATGCACAGGAAGCAACTAAGTGCGTAGAGGATGAAGGTGCCGAAGTTCGAGGTGAGGGTGACGGCGAGCAGCGAGTTAGGCAGCGCCGCCAGCGTGTCGTGTGGGAGATAACCCCAATTGGAGAAGATGCCGTGGGGCAGCGCGGCGATGGCGGCGTCCGTAGGCGCGCCAGCGTCGCCGAAGACCAAGGCAACAGCAATGACGCCGATGACCGCGGAAATCCAAGCCAGCGTCCAGATGGCTTTGCGTGGCGACAGCGACCCGGCATGAAGGATGCCGAAGTGCTCGGGAGCCTCGTCGTCCTTGCCCATTGCGTAGGTAACGCGAGCGCCGGTATTCATGCAGCTCAGCGTGGTGCCGATCAGGGCAAAGAAGACGGTAACGGCTTCCGCCAGCATGAAGTATTTGCCGTGGCCCTGGCCGAGCAGCGCGTCGCCGACGATGATCATCATGTCGCCGATGGGCGCTGCCGAGCTACCGGCGCTTGCCATGGTATACCCGGAGTTGAGGAAGTAGTTGGCCGCGAAATACTCGAACAGGTAACAGATCAGGCCCTGAATGAGCAGCGAAGCGATGACGGCGATGGGAATATGTTTGGTGGGATTTTTAGCCTCGCCTCCCATCGAGGTCACCGATTCAAAGCCGACCAGGATTAGAATGGCGACCGTGGCCTGAATAAACATATAACTAATTTTGTGCGGCGAAACCACTGAAGCCGCGGAGGTGTGAGTTTGGAAGTTGCCGGTTGCGTCCGTCTCCGGGTAGGTGATTACGTAAGGCACGGGTTTTCCTGCTGAGTCCAGCAACGGCAGCGGGGTGCCGCTGGAGTCGCGCAATGTAGCTCCGGTCTTGTCCGTGGCGAACTGGTAGTTGTAGGTGGCCAGCGTTTGCCCATCGTATTGGAAAGCGGTAGGGCCGGTGGTTCCGGATGGATGGCTGGCACGATAGCCGAGCGCCAGAACACTGAAAACGACCAGCGCGGATATCTGAATCACATTGATGGCGAGATTGACGGCGGTGGAAGCGCCCGCACCCTTAGCGGCGATCCAGGCGACAAAGAAAGAGAAGGCGACCGCGACCAGCGCCATGAAAAGCGGCCCGGGGTTGCTGCCGCTCATGAAGTTGGGGTAGAGGAAGCCGACCACATAGCCGCAGAAGACGCCCGTGACCGCGACCATCACCCCCGGATAGACCCAGTAGTAAAGGTGGGAGCCCCAGCCGACGATGAACTTGGCGATGCGGGCGTATTTGAACATCTTGTCCTGGGACAAGAGAGCCTGCTCTGCGTAGTAATAACTGGAGCCGGTGCCGGGATAGAGCTTGGATATCTCCGCGTAGGAGACGGCGGTAGCCAGGCAGAGCAGCAGGGACACAAAGATGCCGATCCACATAGCCGGCGCGGTGGAGGGTTGGCCGGCGACGCCGGTATTAGCCTGGATTGCGAAGGTGAGCCAAAGAAATGCGCCGGGGGCGATGAGGGCCATTGCGTTGCTGGTCAGCCCGGTAAGGCCCAGGGTGGCCTGCATCTGTGGTGCTTTTTGATCTGCCATGAACATTCTCCTGGTGAGTGAGTTTCGTCTGGCTGCTCCCGGCGGTAGCCCCCGGGAATTACTTGGGTTTTGCCCGTTTCGGAGTTTCAATCCGGGCGGATGCCGACTTACTGAGTGAGTTAGCTTGATCCTAGAAACTGCGCGATAAAGATGGAATCAGGAATCTGAAATGCTAAGCGGGCTATGCATTCCCGGCCGGACCGGTGAGTGGGCATTCCGGCCGGAATCGCAGGTTAGGGCCAGTTAGCGCTTTGGACCGAAGAAAGCAATAAACGCTACGGTCAACGTGGATTGCTGATCTGTTGTCTGGGTGGCGAGCTTGTGGAAGTAGTTCACGTTGGAGAAGTCGCCGCGGTACTCGACGCGGGTCAGCAAACCTTCAACCCACTTGTACTCATAGGTCGCGGTGAATTCCTGCAAATGCTGCACCATGCCCGTCTGGAATCCCTCCGGATCGGTGAAGTATTCATACCTGCCTGCAAAGGCCTGCTTGGCCGTTGCCTGCTCGTGAAAGGCGACAGCGCCGCCCTGCCAGGTGTTCAATATGTGATCGCCAGTAGTCGATTCGCCCGTTCCCGCGACGGCATCCTGATTCTGGCCGTAGTCGTAGTTGAGGTACATGTTGAACTTGGCGTTGGGAGTAAGCAAAACCGTAGTGTCGATCAGGTTGCGCAATCCGCTCGCGGTGTTTGGGTTCTCAGGGCCGACAATATAATTCAGATTCCAGGTGTACTTGGGCTTGACGTATGCACTGGTGAAGACGCCGGTCACGCCGCCGTTGCTCTTGGAGACATTGTTCCAGCCATTGACCAGTTGGAATCCGATTGTCTCCGTCTTAGAGACAGGAAACGAAGTCCGGCCGCCGAAGTGCCAGTACGGAATGGCATTGACAAACAGCAAGGACCGGGAGTAATTCCAGTTATCCTTCGCTTCAATGACTTCCGCGCCGGCCGAAGTGACGAACTTGCCGAAGTCGAACTCGAAGCCCTTTGCCTTGGGCGGCTTCAAGCTGAGGAATGCCTGCTCGAGGTAGGGGAGTTGATCGCCGCCAGAGCTGTTGGAGGGCGCGGAGTTGATGAGAGTGTTGGTGCGGCCGTAGACAAAGTCAACATGAGCGCCGACTGGATCGGGATCGTGATTCAGCGTGAGCTTGGCCGCGCTCAGCTCAAACTGATCCGTCTTGTCGTTGAAGTTGTAAAGCTGGTTGATCTGGTCATAGCCGCCGGTGGTGTTAGGACGGTTGACATTGAAGCTGTAGTAGCCGTCGATGAAGCCGCTGATGTCCATGGGGCCGACGCTCCACGTGGGCGCTGCTGGAGCCGCAGGAGCGGCCGCAGGAGCCGTTGCGGGCGCAGGAGTCTGATCGGCCGTCGCGGGTGTTGCCGCTGGCGGAGCCGGTGTTTGCGCGCCGGCCATCATGGCTATAGCCATCGCGGTTGCGGCCATCGTTTGCAGTATGCGGTTCGAGTTCAAAGACATCGGCACTATTCCTCCAAGAAGAGATGTTTGTTGTATTACACGGAATGAATTCAGCCAAAATACAGGGGCAAATGAAGCACCTTGTCAGGTGCAATCTCCCTACTAGCCGATCCTTCAGAGCCACAAAGACGATCTGCCCGCAGGTATATCCAAGGTGAAGCAACACATGTTCCCTGAGGCGGTCCTGCCATTGCGGATTAATAATAGTTACGCAACGAACACATAAAGAAACCATGATGATTCCGAAAAGATCTCCTTATGTGTTCGTCGGCACTTTCATGACCGCCACCCGGAAGGGAACTGCCACGCCAGTGATTCGCTGCTGGGAGTTGGAGGAATGAGGGTGCGTACCAGATAGGTCGTGAGAAGTCCATCGGCCTGTTAAAATTTCACTACGCCTCCGCCGTGCCGATTCACCAGAGCGTATCTCGACGGGATCGCGGCCCCGGTTTCAGGATTACCCCGCAATGGATTGCCGATACCTCGGCGGAGGGTGTATCCAGGCGCGCATCGTCGAAATTGAGAGGTTGACAGCGAGTTGTCCGACACCTACATTCCCGCGCGTTCGGCCTTCGGAGTCATGCGCTCGCGTGGCTCCGGAACACAGATCCTCCTGTTTTCGCTGGAGTGTGCGCTGGGGATGGTGGCCGTGATTCTAGTGGCCGCTTTTGCGCATTGGTCGGGATGGCTGCTTCCGGTGGCCGTGCTGCTTTATCTGCTGATCGTGGTTCCGACCGCGTTGCTTTGCGGCTTTTGGCAGGCAGTTGTGGTGTCGCTCTCGGCGGTAGTGGTTCATGGCTATTTCACAGCGCGACAGGCGCAGTTGCCTGCACAGCTCAATCCGGCGACCGACCCCGCCAACTCGGTCACGCTGCTGGTGTTCGTCATCGTGGCGCTGGTGGTGAGCCGGCTCTCCGCGCGCGTGACCGGGAACGCGAGAGAAGCGGAGTCCTGGGGCGGCCAGATGCATGACCTGTACGAGTTCACCCGGCGAACGCTTCAGATGAATCTCCACCTGGAGCCTGGGCCGCAGTTGGCCGAGCTGGTCCATGAGATCTTCGCGCTGGAAGCGGTGGCGGTCTTCGATGCCGATTTACACGATGTGTACCAGGCCGGGATTTGGCACGTGGATCCGCAGGAACTGGCGCAGAACGTGTACTACTTCGAGACTTCGGACGACGACACGGCGACCGGGCTGGGACGCCGTGTCGTCCGGTTGGGCACGGTGCCGGTGGGCAGCCTAGTGGTGCGGGGCGAGACCAGCCCGCTGACGAACAACGCCATCGCCTCGCTGATTGCGATCACCTTCGATCGCTACCGGGCCTTTGCCAATGAGAGCCGCATCGAGACCGAACGTCGCACGGAACAGCTTCGCGCTACGGTGCTTGACAGCCTGGCCCATGCATACAAGACGCCGCTGACGGCGATCCGCGCGGCCAGCACCGGCCTGGGGGAGATGGGCCACCTTTCGCCGGGACAAGCGGAACTGGTGGGACTGATCGATGAGCAGGCCGGCGTGTTGAACGACCTGACCACACGGCTGCTCACTACAGCCCGGCTGGATGCGGGCGAGGTGGCGATTCATGCCACACCGGTGGGTGTGGGATCGCTGATTGAAGAGGTTGTCGACAGCCTCAGGGATCGCTTGGCAAGCATGAAGGTTTCAATCGATCTGAAGGACGAGAACCTGATCGTCTGCTGCGATCGCCAGTTGATGGTGATGCTGCTGACACAATACATCGACAATGCTTGCAAATATTCGATTTTCGGCACCACCATTACCATTCGCGTGGTTCATGCTAACGCGGAGGTGATCTTTTCCGTGCATAGTTATGGTCCTGCGATCCCGATGGCGGATCGGGAGCGCATCTTCAACCGCTATTATCGTTCCTCAACCTACTCGAACCGGGCCCCTGGAACAGGAATCGGCCTTTCGGTGGCCAAACGAGTGGCGCTGATTCACGGCGGGTATGTTTGGGTGACAAGCGATGAGATCGAGGGAACCACGTTCTTTGCGGCTATACCAGCTTCAGGTCAGAAGGAGTGCATCTGATGAGTCAGCCTATGCTTCGCATTCTTGTCGTCGACGACGAATCGGCCATCCGCAGGGCGCTGCGGCCTCCGCTGGTTGAGCTTGGCTTTCAAGTAGCTGAGGCCTCACGCGGCGAAGAGGCACTGCAAATGCTTCGCGCAACGGTCTATGACGCCGTGCTGCTCGATGTGAATATGCCTGGCATTGGAGGCATTGAAACGCTGCGGCGGATTCGCGCCTTTGCGCCCAGACTGCCGATACTGATGCTGACGGTTCGGGACCAGGAAGAGGACAAGGTGCAGGCGCTCGATCTCGGCGCCGACGATTATGTCACCAAGCCATTCAGCACACGGGAGCTGATTGCGCGGATTCGCGCAGCGGTCCGGCGCGTCAAGGCCCCGGCACGCGCCGAAGACGCGCCCATCGAGATTGGAGAGATTCGGCTGGAGCCGGTCAAGCGGAACGTGACCAAGCGCGGCGAACAGGTGCATCTGACGCGCAAGGAGTTCGACATCCTGCACTGCCTGATGAGCCGCGCCGGCCGGGTGATTACGTATGCCAGGCTGCTGACCGCGGTGTGGGGTGCTGACTGCCGCGAAGAGGTCGAGTACCTTCGCACCTTCGTCCGCCAGTTGCGCAAGAAGATTGAAGACGACCCTTCGAATCCCCTGTACTTGCTGACGGACGTGTACGTGGGCTACCGATTTGCGGATGCGCAGATGTTTCAGGACTCGGCCGCGGACGAGATCGGGGACGGCGCGCCCGAAGCGATCGCGGCGGACGCGATACCGGAAGAACTATCCTGAAGCATTCCCCGAACACCGCGAGGAAGGACGCTCGCTCCTTTACTCGTCGTAGTGGAGGAGACTGAAGACGTCGTATTCTTTGAATCGCTGCCGGCCGTTCAGGAAGTCAAGCTCGACGGCAAAAGCCAGCCCGGCGATCTCTCCGCCCAACTGCTTGACCAGCTTCACGGTGGCCTCCATGGTGCCACCAGTGGCCAGCAGGTCGTCCACCAGAACGACGCGCTGCCCCGGCTGAATGGCGTCCAGGTGAATCTCCAGGCTGTCGGAGCCATACTCCAGGTCGTAGGTCACGCGGGCCACGGGGGCGGGCAACTTACGCGGCTTGCGCACAGGGACAAATCCGGCGTTAAGCCGGTAGGCCAGGGCCGGCCCAAAGATGAATCCCCGCGCCTCGATGCCCAGCACCAGGTCGACCTTGCTGGGGATATAGTGCGCCGCCAGCGCATCGATCATTTTCGCAAAGCCGGTTTTGTCTTTGAGCAGGGTGGTGATGTCGTAAAACAGGATGCCCGGCTTGGGAAAATCGGGGACCGTGCGCACCAGCGTCTTGAGAGCTTCAAGGTTGATCGGCATCGTTTGTTCGGGCATGGGTGGGCGCGCTCCTCGATCTGGGTTGGAGATTGGACTTCGTTAGTAATTATAGCGGGGGTCGCGAGTTAGCGCGGTTGGCTAGTTTACCAGGCTCCTTCAATTCTGAAGGAACTCAGGCCCTCGGCTTCGCTTTCGTCAAGATAGTGTTCGACCAGGCGGTCGACGCGGCTGCCCCTCGGACCTCGGCGCAGACTGGCCCGCAGCTCGGCCAGGTCGGCCTCCTCGCCCTGCGCCACCACTTCCACATCGCCGTCTTCGGTGTTGCGGACCCAGCCGCGCAGGTCGAGTTCACTGGCCTCGCGGTGCACAAACCACCGGAAGCCCACCCCCTGCACTCGGCCTTGAATCAGAAAATGAAGAACCATCGTAAGAAGTTTTGCAGATGTGCCGACGGTGCGCAACAGGGGGCGACTCTTGCCCTCTGGCCGTCACGCGCTACACTGGACTTCATCATGGTCTTCGTCCTCGACAACTACGATTCGTTCACTTACAACCTTGTACAATACCTGGGAGAGCTGGGCGCCGAGGTTGAGGTTTATCGCAACGATGAGCTGACGGTGGAGCAGGTCGAGGCGCTGCACCCGGAGCGCATTCTGCTTTCGCCCGGCCCCTGCACACCGCACGAGGCAGGCATCCTGGTGCCGCTCATCCGGCACATGGCCGGTAAGACGCCCATTCTCGGCGTCTGCCTGGGCCACCAGGCCATCGGCGAGGCCTTTGGCGGGCAGGTGGTGCGCGCGCAGCAACTGATGCACGGCAAGACCAGCCCGGTGGAGCATGACGGCAAGGGCATCTTCGCAGGATTGGCCACGCCGCTCACCTGCACCCGCTACCACTCACTGATCGTGGCCGAGGAATCCCTTCCGGCCGATCTTGTGGTTACCGCCCGCACTGCGGCGGCCAACGGCGACGGCTCGGTCATTATGGGCTTGCGCCATCGCAACCTGCCCATTGAGGGTGTGCAGTTCCACCCGGAGAGCGTTTTGACCGAGGGCGGCCACCAGATGATTCGCAATTTCCTGGGAATGTGACAGTGATGCGGCCGTTGGGATGGGCTGGAATTCTTTCCATCGCGGCATTGCCTGCGCTTTACGCCCAGGCTCCGCCGGCCCAGGCCCCAGCCGCGCCTCTGCCCCCTCAAACCGAAGCCGGTCCCATCGCCATTGTCCCTCTCGAACGCAAGAACCCCGACCAGGGCGCCACGGTCACCGGCGCGCTTGAAGTCTCTCAGGGCAAGGCTGTGATCGTGGCCAGTGGATCCATTACGTCTGGTTTGGAGACCACCCAGGTCATTCTGCCCCATCGCGGCGTGTTGCGGGTTTGTGCCTCGACGACAGTCAAGCTGGCGGCTGACTCAAGCGTTCCCGCCGGAGAAGTTCCCGGACTACTGATGGCAATGGACCACGGGGCCGTTGAAGCCAGCTTCGCCACGGGGCAGAACTCAGACATATTGCTGACGCCGGATTTTCGCATTCTCATTGGCGGTCCTGGCGCGGCAGAGGTTAAGGTTCGTCTGGGCGAGCACGGCGACACTTGCGTGGATAACGCGGGCGTCAACGCGCCCTATGTGCTGGTTTCCAGCGTCTTCGACGGAGGAGCGTATCGCGTGCAGCCCGGCCAGCGCGTGATGTTCCAGCATGGGAGCCTGCACGAGGTGGTAGACCAGGAAAAGGAGCCCTGCGGTTGTCCGCCTGCTATCTCGGCCCAGAGCAACGAGTTTCCACTGGCGCAGAGCGAGGGCCTTGCGCCGCTGCCCAAGCCGGCTCCAAGCGCTGTGAATCAAAGCGGCTCGTCTGCGCCGGCGGTCGAGCCGCTGGTCTACAAGAGCGCCGACCAAGCGGCCCAGCCTGCCGCGGAGACGCCGCCGGGCAGCGGCTCAAACGCAAATCCAACTACAACCCCTCCGGTTGCAAAGAAAAAGCCGGGCTTCTTTTCGAGTGTCGGAAGGTTTTTCCGGCGCATTTTTGGCGCGGAATGAAAGCGGTGTCTCGTCTGGAAGGACAGCTTTCAAGTGAGTAGCTTACGGCAGAGAATCGACTAGCTACGACTCGCCCTAAAGCTCCCGCGCCCGCTCGATCGCGCGGATCACTGCCTGGGCCTTGTTGAGAGACTCCTGGTGCTCCAGTTCCGGCACTGAGTCGGCAACGATGCCAGCGCCCGCCTGCACGTAGCCCTTGCCACCGATGGCCAGCATCGAGCGGATGGCGATGCAGGAGTCCAGATTGCCCGAGAAGTCGGCGTAGAGTACCGCGCCGCCGTAGGTGCCGCGCCGCGCCGGCTCCAGCTCCTCGATGATCTCCATGGCCCGCACCTTGGGGGCGCCGCTGAGCGTGCCGGCAGGGAAGCAGGCGCGCAGCGCATCGACGGCGGTCAGCTCGGGCTTGAGCCGCCCCTCGATGGTACTGACAATGTGCATCACGTGCGAGTAGCGCTCAACGAACATCAGCCGGTCCACCTTCACCGATCCGAACTCGCTTACACGGCCAACGTCGTTGCGGCCCAGGTCAACCAGCATCACGTGCTCGGCGCGCTCCTTTTCGTCGTTGAGCATCTCGTCGGCCAGCGCCTGGTCTTCCTTTTCCGTAGCGCCGCGGGGGCGGGTTCCGGCGATGGGCCGGTACTCGACCTTGCCCTGGTGGACGCGCACCAGCAGCTCCGGCGAAGATCCGGCCAGCTCAACAACCGTAGGTTGCTTTGACTTCTTGGATGAGTTTTTGGAATGGTCTGCACGGCCTCCCAGCGGGCCTTCTGGCGAAAAACGCAGGAAGTACATGTAGGGGCTGGGGTTGACGGTGCGCAGGGCGCGATAGACCTGGAAGCTGTCCGCGCCCGGCTCCAGATCAAGCCGCTGCGATAGGACCGCTTGAAAGATATCGCCCGCGGCGATGTACTCCTTGGTGCGGGCCACGGCAGCCAGAAACTCTTTTTTGGCCGTGCGCCGCTCGACCTTGAGCTTGCCCTTGTTGTGGTGGACGGGCAGTTCTGGCAGCGGCTGAGCCAGGCGCGCTTCCAGCTTATCGAGCCGTCGCACGGCTCTGTCGTAAGCTTCGGCCGGCTTGCGCTTGGTCACGTCGGCCGTCACTACGAGCCAAATCTCTTTGCGAACGTGGTCGAAGGCCAGCACCTCGTCGAAGAAGAGCAGGCAGGCGTCGGGAACGCCTAGCTCGTCCTTAGCCAGCTCGGGTAACCGCTCAATCTGGCGCACTGCGTCGTAGGCGAAAAAGCCCACAGCCCCGGCGGTAAACGGAGGCAGCCCCGGCAGCCGCGCCGGCTTGTGCCCACTCAGCGCGCGCCGCAGCACGGCGAAGATGTCACCCTCAGTCTGAACGACCTTCTTGCCTTCGGTGATGGTAATCTCGTGCCCGCGGGCCACGATCCGCTTGAATGGCGTCAGCCCGATGAAGGTGTAGCGGCCCACTTGCTCGCCGTTTTCCACCGATTCGAGCAGGAAGCACTCCCGCTCTGGCCACGCCGCGCGCAAGAATGCCGAAACCGGGGTTTCGAGGTCCGCCGCCAGAGTACGGCAGACGGGGACAAGAGTGTGCTCTTGGGCGAGCGCAAGAAACTCCTTACGGCCAGGTTGGACGGGATGCGCTTGGGCTTTCACAGCCACAGTGTAATTGGTACGCGCGCCTTGCCTTAGGGGTAACGCAGATAAATATCAGAAGAATCAATCGCTCTGGCGACCTTTTGACCTTCCGTTATGTGCCGAATCGCATCCGCGCGTCTTCCAATAGGGAAGAAGTTGCCAAACAGACATCGCAAGATGTATAAATCGTTGCGCGGTGGTTTGTGGCGGAGTGCGCCTCGTTCAAGCCGGGATCGCCGCTCGATCTCGATTTTGAGGAGTGGGCTTATTCCTATGCGCGGAGCAGTATTTTCCACTGTCGCCCTTTGTGCAATCGTGACCCCGTTGGCCCTTACACAAAATCTGCCCACAACATGGGTGGACAAGGACACCGGCCACCGAGTCATCCGGCTTTCCGGTGAGCAAGGCAGCTCGGGCTTCTACTTCAATGTGAACGCCTTCACGCCTGACGGCAAGCAGATGGTGTATACCGCTCCGGATGGCATCCACGCCTTGGACCTGGCCAGTCGCAAGACGCGGCTTGTGGTTCCGAACCCTCCACCTCCTGGCGATTCGGCGCAAGGCGCGCGCGGATTCTTTCGCAATGGGGTACGCGCTATTGTCGTGGGCAGAAAGACGAACTCTGTCTTCTTTTCGAAGATGGATACGGCCACGCATCTGAGCACGGTGTACAAGGCAGACGTCGATACCGGGGAAGTGACGAAGCTGGTGACGCTGCCCCCGCGCGCAAGCATTGCCACCGTCAACGCCGACGAGACGCTCGGCGTGGGCACCTACGACGAGACGCAGGAAGGCGCCGAGAGGGAGTATGGACAAAACCGCCCCGCGCCTGCTGCACCTGGTCCGGGTGCAGGATCTGCGCCTCCCCAGGCGGGGAATCTCGTCCAGCCCGAGGGCAAGGGAGAGATGATGGAACGCCGGCTGGCTGCCCGCATTCCTGTGGTGCTCTATACGATCAATCTGACGACTGGCAAAGTCACGGTGTTGCTCCATTCGACCGACTGGATCGGTCACATGCTGTTTTCGCCTGTCGATCCGGCCTTGCTCATGTATTGCCACGAAGGCCCATGGCAAAAGGTCGACCGCATCTGGATGATCCATACCGATGGCACGCAAAACAAGCTCATCCACAAGCGCACTATGGCCATGGAGATTGCAGGCCACGAGTTCTGGGGCCTGGATGGCAAGACGATCTGGTATGACTGGCAGTACCCGAAAGGCGAGGATTTCTTTCTTTCCGGCTACAACCTTGAAACCCACAAGCGCGTTGCTTACCATATGCAACGCAACGAGTGGTCGATTCACTTCAACCTCACACAAGGCGAAACTCTCTTCACAGGGGATGGCGGCGATTCGGGCCAGGTAGCCAAGGCTCCCGACGGCGAATGGATTGAGTTATTTCGTCCGCAGCTGCTCAAGGTTAGCGAAGGGGCTATCAATGACACTGATTTCTGGCAACCGGGCGTCTTTCATTCCGAGCACCTCGTGAATATGTCCCACCACAATTACCGGCTCGAACCCAACGTACGCTTTTCTCCAGATAAGAGCCTCGTTATCTTCACGAGTAACATGTTTGGGAGCAGTTATGTATTTGGCGTGGAGGTAGCCAAGGCGGACAATCCGGCGGCTTCGGAGATTCACTCCACTCCAGAACTTGCGAGTCAGTTTAATCCGATCAAACCGACGCCCACTCACTAGGCGCTTTGAAAGAGCTCGGCTCAACTGGCATGACATTCTTTGCGTCGCGCTGGGCTTTGGGTGTGGATAGATTTCAGCATTCTCTTGGAGTTGTTTTGAAGCGCATTCTTTTTCTCGTTTTCACTGCAGGCACACTGGCCGCACATGCTCAGAAATTCATCTGCGGCCACGCCCGGCCCGGTTCCGTTGAGATCACCGCAACATCGACCTACACCGCAGGCACGCCCGGCTTCGATCTGAATACGGCTCCGGCGATTGGGACGAAGTCATGCTCCAGCGATAAGCCCTTCTTCTTTTCCGTTTCATTGCCGGAAGGAAGCTATCGAGTGAAGGTAGTTCTTGGCGCGGACCATCCCTCCACAACAACCATTTGGGCAGAGGCGCGGCGGCTGATGCTTGAGAAAGTCGTGGTCAGGGCCAATGCTTCGGTGACACGCAGCTTTGACGTCAACGTCCGCGTGCCGGAGATTGCCGGCGATGTCACCCAACGCGTCAAGCTCAAACCCCGCGAGGTGGGCAACCTGGACTGGGACGACAAACTAACTCTCGAGTTCAATGGCGACCACCCGAGCTTCCGGTCATTCACCATAGAACCGATTCATGAACCGACCATCTTTCTCGCGGGCGATTCCACGGTGGTGGATCAGGATGTGGAACCGTGGGCGGCCTGGGGCCAGATGCTTCCACGGTTCTTTCGCCCCGGCGTTGTGGTTGCCAATCACGCTGAGTCGGGCGAGACGATTCGGAGCTTCGAGGGCGAGCGGCGCTTCGCCAAAGTCATGTCGCTCATTCAGCCGGGAGACTATCTCCTCATGCAGTTTGGCCACAACGACCAGAAGCCCAACGCCGTTCCGATCGACGACTATAAGAAGCTGCTTGTCGAATATATAGCTCAAACCCGCGCCAAAGGGGCAACTCCTGTTTTGGTGACCAGCATGAACCGCCGTACCTTCGACGCTGACGGCAAGATTACGAACTCGCTAGCCGGCTATCCTGATGCGGCCCGAGAGGTCGCATCAGCCCAGCACGTTGCACTTATCGACCTGAACGCCATGAGCAAGACTCTGTTTGAAGCGATGGGGTCGGAGGGATCGCTAAAGGCATTCATGCACTACCCGGCCAACGCCTTCCCAAACCAGACCGAGCCCATCAGCGACGACACTCACTTCAACAAGTACGGAGCCTATGAGCTGGCGCGCTGCATTGTGCGCGGAATCCGGGAGGCCAAGCTGCCTCTTCGCAATTTGCTGACCAAAGACATTCCGGACTTCGATCCGTCGCACCCGGACCCGGAGGCAGACTTCAACCTGCCGGCTACTCCCATCCCACCTAATACGGCCAACGTCATGAAGGTTCCGCAGGTATGAATCGTATGATTCGTAATGGCTCGGACCACGATTTTTCGCGCGAGTATTCGACTGAGGATAGCCGCGCATTTCAACCCTCGTTCCATAAGCAAAGCAAACTGCTAGCTGCCGACTTGACTTGTACCACCCCGTGGTCTGACCATTGTCCTTCGGCCGCAGACAGCCAATCCCCGGCCTCAAAAATCCAAATACACGGAGGATTACCCTATGGCACCCATCGACAACGATCGCAGGCAATTCCTGAAAGTCGGTAGTGCGGCGCTGGCCGCAACCGCTGTCTCCTGGAACGCTTCTAGCTACGCCCAGATTCTGGGGGCCAATGACCGCGTGAAGGTTGGTGTTGTCGGCTGCGGCGACCGCATGAAGGGCGCCCTGATACCCGCCTTTCAGCAGCACGCCAAGGAGCTGAACTTCGAGTTGGTCGCAGTTTCCGATCTCTGGAACCGCAGGCGCGATGAGGGCGCCGCGTACATCCAGAAGCTGAGCGGCAGTCCCATCGCGCAGGTGCGCAACAACGACGAACTCTACGCGCGCAAGGATATCGATGCTGTTCTCGTGGCGACCGCCGATTTCCAGCACGCCCTGCATGGTGTGGAGGCTGTCAACGCCGGCCGCGATGCCTATGTCGAAAAGCCAACTGCCCACACCATGGAGCACGCGCGCAAGTTCCTCGCCGCCGTCAAAAAAACCGGCAAGATTGTCCAGGTAGGAACCCAGCGCCGCAGCACCCCCAGCTACCAGAAGGCCGCTGAATACATCAAGTCCGGAGCCTTTGGCGACATCGTCATGGTCGAGATGACCTGGAACGTCAATCAGCCCGGCCGCTGGCGCCGCCCTGACGCGGTCCCGCTCCTCAAGGAGGAGGACACCGACTGGAAGCGCTATCTTCTCGACTATCCTTACGAGCCTTTCGATGCCCGCAAGTATCTTGAGTTCCGTCTCTTCTGGCCGTACTCGTCGGGCATTCCCGATCAGTGGCTTGTCCATCAGATCGACACGGTGCACTGGTTCAGCGGCCTGCCCCATCCGCGTAGCGTGGTCGCCAACGGCGGCATATACCTGTGGAAGGACGGCCGACAGAACTGGGACACCATGACTGCCGTCTTTGATTACGGTCCGCTCGACGACCCGTCGAAGGGCTTCCAGGTTCAGTATTCCTCGCGTTTTACCAACTCCGCGGGCGGCGTCAAGGAGCTTTACTACTCGAACGGCGGCATGATCGACATGGACAAGCAAACGGTGACACCCAACGGCGGTTTGCGCGCGAAAGAAGCTGCGGCAATGGGCCTGAAGGAGAATCTCCTCCCGAGTATCTCGCTTATGGAGAAGACTGAAGCCGTCTCTACCGATGCCGACACCAAGGGCGATCCGCAAACCTCGGCCAACATGCGCAACTGGATGGAGAGCGTGCGCTCACGCAAGACCCCCAACGCTTCGATCGAAGCCGGCTATAGCCACTCAATCGCGCTGTGCATGAATGTCGCAGCCATCCAGACCGGGCAGAAGGTCACCTTCGACGACAAGACTCAGCAGGTGATGGCAGGAGGCAAGGTATATGCCTAAATTTGCCGCGTTCAGCGCATTTTTGGCGAGCCTTGTGTTGGCAGCCAGCACTCTTGGAGCTACGCCCGCAAAGGGCGTTCAGGTAGTCGCCGATGAGGCTCATCGCCGCGTCGATATCACCATCGACGGCGCGGCCTTCACCTCCTACATCTGGCCAACCTCGCTTAAGAAGCCCGTACTCTATCCTCTCGTCGACAGCGACGGCGTCACTGTCACGCGAGGCTACCCGCTGGAGATGCGCTCCGGGGAACGCGTCGACCATCCTCACCACGCAGGCCTCTGGTTCAACTACGGCAACGTCAACGGCTTCGATTTCTGGAATAACTCCGATGCCATCAAGCCGGAAGAACGCTCTAAAATGGGCAGCGTCGTTCAAACCAGAATCGTCTCCACTAAAAGCGGAGCCGATCGCGGTGAGTTAGTTGTCGAATCGGTCTGGATTACCGGAGAGAACAAGCAGCTCCTCAATCAAACCGCGCGCTATATCTTTGAACGCCGTGGCGATGCACGAGTTATCGATCAAGTGATAACCCTCAAGGCTCTCGACCGCGCCGTCTTCAACGACGACAAGGAAGGCATGCTCGGCATGAGGGTCGCCCGCTGGCTTGAATCGCCCGATGAGAAGGGTGGCATCTTCATGGACGCCAACGGAAACCCCACCAAGGTCGATGCCGTCCCAACAAGCGCCGCAAACCCCGCCACCGGCGTCTATCTCACCAGCGAAGGCGTCAAAGGCCCGGCGGTTTGGGGAACCCGTGGCCGCTGGTGCACACTTACCGGCAGCAACGGCAGCCACACTGTGACCATTGCCATCATCGACCACCCCGGCAACCCCGGCTACCCAACCTACTGGCATGCCCGCGGTTACGGCCTCTTCGCCGCGAACCCAATGGGCCGCAGCATTTTCGATCCGAAACAACCGGCGCTCAACTTCGTGATTGAGAAGGGCCAATCAGCCAGCTTTCGCTACCGGGTGGTGATTTACCCGCGCGCCGCCAGTACCGAAGAGCTCAACCGCGAAGCTGACTCCTTCGCTGGCGAATTCAAGTAGCCGCCCGTGGATGACCCGGTCCTAGGCATCCACCGGCGCTCAGTTAAAGGTCAGAAGGCTACCTATACTTGCGCAGCACGCCGAGAACACGCCCCTGGATGGCGACGTCCGACGCTTTGACGTAGATAGGCTCCATCTCCATGTTGGCAGGCTGGAGGCGGACGACGCTGCCTTCGGCGTAGAAGCGCTTCAACGTTGTCTCGGCTCCATGCACGAGGGCCACAACGATCTCGCCCTGGCGAGCCGTCCTGGCGCGCTCTACCAGCACATAGTCGCCGCTGATGATGTGTTCGTCGCGCATCGAGTCCCCGCGTACTTCGAGAGCAAAGACATCGCGGTTGCCCACTACGTCATGAAGCGAAATGCTCTCAGAATTCTCGACGGCTTCGACGGGAAGGCCGGCGGCGATGCGCCCTGCCAGCGGCACGCGGTCGCTTGAACGGGTGCGCGCGCCCGGCGGCAGCACATCGATCGAGCGGCTGCGGTTATGGACGCGATCCAGAAGTCCTTTTTTCTCTAGATTCGTGACGTGCTTATGCACGGTAGCGAGGCTCTTCAGCCCCATACCGCGCGCGATCTCTTCAAAGGACGGGGAATAGCCGTTGCGCGCCACAAACGACTCCAGGAAATCGACGACCTCTTTTTGCCTTCGTGTGACAGCCATGGGCGCATTATAGCGAATAAAAAGCGAATCGCACAACTCTTTTTTTGCAGAATATTCGGTCTGTTTCGCACCCTAAGGGCTCGCCGTAAGGGTCATGCGGCGGTTTAGATCTCCTCCTCAGCCAAACATCCTGAATTGTGAAGAACACGGAAAGAGCTCCGGGATCTACGGAATTGAATCGAGGCTGATAAGGAGACAAGGCAATCTGGAAATCAGGGCTGAAGAAAACTCCGGGTTCTGCCGATACGCTTATGTGAACTATCTGCGAATCCTCGCCTTTTAAGCCGGGTCTGTGAGGGCAAATGATCTCCCTGAAGAAATATCTCGACGCCGCGCATGCCGGCTCAACCGTGGAGTGTCAGCCGGAGGAGGAAGGGTTGCTCACGGCGGCCCTCGCCGCGTTCCGCTCTTCCTTGCTGGAGATGGGAAACTACAGTCTGGATGCGTGTCCCGGCCTCGGGAAAGGTCTCCAACAGAGCCTGGGCAAGCTCGGAGGAGGCATTTCCGCGGAGATGTCTCCGGAGGCAATGGCAGCCACGGAAAAGAACGTCCGGGACCAGTTGCAGGATTGGGGCGGGCGAGCTGCCAAGCACTACCAGCAGAAGGCCGGCGAGGTGAAGGACATCTTGCTGATTATGGCCCGCACTGCGGAATCCGTTGGCGCGCGAGACCAGCGCTGCGCAAAGCAGATCACCGAAGTCACGACCCGCTTGAAGACCATTGCCAACCTTGAGGATCTGACTCAGATCCGCGCCTCCATCGAGAAGAGCGCGGGGGAGCTGAAGTCCTCAATCGACAGGATGACGGCGGAAGGCAAGGCAGTGCTCGACCAGCTCCAAGTGAAAGTTACGACGTTTCAAGCCAGGCTTGAGGAGGCCGAAAGCATAGCTTCCTGCGATTCGCTGACGGGACTTCGCAGCCGTCACTCGGTCGAGGGTCAGCTCGATGCGCGTATGAATGCGGGGCTTCCGTTTTGCGTCGCCATGATCGACATCGATAAGTTCAAACAGGTGAACGACGACCATGGACACATGGTGGGCGATGAACTGCTCAAGCTGTTTGCCACGGAACTGAAGTCCAGATGCCGCACGAAGGACGTCGTAGGGCGCTGGGGTGGCGATGAATTCATCATCCTGCTCGACTGTTCGATGGCTGAGGCCAAGAAGCAGACTGATCGCCTGATCGAGTGGGTATGCGGCAGCTACACGGCTCATGGAGTCAACGGCCCCTTGAAGATGAAAGTCGACGCCTCCATTGGCCTTGCTGAATACTTTCGCGGAGAGAAGCTGAAGGCGCTTCTGTCGCGTGCCGATGCCGCTATGTACAAGCACAAAGCGGCTTCCACCGCGAATGGCGCTAAAGCCACCCGATAAGGCCGACAGGCGAGAGTTCGCTCGCTTGTCTGTTCGTAAGAGCAAGAGCCGACTGGCTTTGCGCGTGTCCCCCGTTGCAGTCTGAATACAATAGTTCGCATACAGTGATGGCCGTCACTCGGCAGCGTTCACTCGTTCTTAAGGGGACGCACCTTCTGCCTGAACCCAGTTCTGGAATCCCCCGATCCCATTTTTTCATTCCAACCTTGTGTTCCTTTCCGCCTCGAATGAAGGTTGAGGAGGACCAATGCTTAGCACGCGCTAAGCCGGCCCTGTGGAACCCCGCTCGCACCTGGGAAAAGTTGGAGCACACAAGCACCGCGAGTTGAGGACGCTGCCAAACGGAGAGGCTGCCATGAGGTTATTGATCGCTGAAGACGACAAGGCGCTGGGATCTTTTCTGAGCCGGGGCCTGGAGGCCGACGGGCATCGCGTCCGGCTGACCTGCGATGGGGGAGCTGCACTGGATGCATTTCGCCAAGAGATGCCCGATCTGACCATTCTCGACCTGAATATGCCAGTCAAGGACGGCGAGCTGGTGCTCGAAGAGCTTCGCGCCCTCGATGCCGACCTGCCGGTACTGGTGCTCACCGCCCGGCAGGAAGTGAATACGCGCGTCCGCTGCCTCGACCGCGGGGCCGACGACCTGATGGTCAAGCCATTCAGCCTGCATGAGTTGCGCGCGCGCTGCCGGGCCTTGCTGCGGCGCAAGCGCGAGGCGCGGCTCCAGTTGCGCGCCGGGGACCTGGAGCTGGACCGGCTGGACCACACGGCCCGGCGTGGGGCGCAGCCCATTCTTCTGACGAACAAGGAGTTTGCCCTCCTTGAACACCTGATGCTCAACCGCGGCCAGTGTGTCTCGCGGGTGGAACTGCTGGAATCGGTTTGGAATCTTGAACCGGCGCAGACCACCAACATTGTGGATGTCTATGTCAACTACCTTCGCAGGAAGTTGAAGGATCCGCCCCCGGGCCAACTGATCAAGACTGTTCGCGGACAGGGCTACGTGGTGCCCTTCGACGCCGACATGCTCCCCAGCGCTCCCGAACCACGCGTTGCCACTCTCCCCATAGCGCCTATCGGTGCGGCCGCTATCGGTCCGGTCGCCGCAGTACCCGGAATTTAACCAGCTCACCCGACAATCAGGAGGATATCCATGTTCTCTGTACCCGTTCCGGTTCTTCCCGTTGCCACCCGCATCCGGCCTCGCTCCGCGGTCGTGGCTAGCGCCGATGGCAGCTTTCGCCAGCGGCTCTCCGAAGTTCTCACCGGCCTGCGCTGGCAGGTGCGCGAGGCCGAAGGAGGAGCCCAGGCGTGGGCTGAATCCGAAGCCACCCTTCCCGAGGCCATCATCGTCGACTCATGGCTGCCCGATCTTGACCTGGCCGAGTTTCTAAAGGATTTCCGCAGATGCTTTCCCCAGGTAGATCTGGTGACCGCAAGCGGATCCTCATCGGAGGAAAGCCCACGCGGTCCCTATCGCCAGGAACTGCTCTATGCCCTGCGCCGCTGCCAGGAGACAGACACCGCGGCATGGAATACCGCGCCCGTGCTCCACCGGACAAACGCGATTCCGGCCCCGGCCTTGAGCCCGATCGCCGCAAATCCTTCGCCGGCCACTGCGAACTCGGGCGCGGACGGGCCAGCCTCCTCTGGGCAATCCGCGCCCGCCCCGGCGTCCTTGCAGCGCGTTCCCGCGCAGGCCGAAGCGATGCCTGCCGATTCCCAAGCCCATGGCATCGACCCGGCGTGCAGCGATCGGCTACCCGATCTGATCGGCGACGCTCCCTGCATGATCGAGGTCGGCCGCCGTGTCCGCCGGGTTGCCCCCCGTTTGACTCCGGTGCTGATTGAAGGGCCTACCGGCTCGGGAAAAGAACTGGTCGCCGAAGCCGTGCACCGGTTGTCAACCAGGAACCGCAAGCCCTTTGTCGCCATCAACTGCGCGGCGATCCCCGAGGCGCTGCTCGAAGCCGAGCTGTTCGGCCACACGCGAGGAGCCTTTACCGGCGCGGTGCAAGGGCGCACAGGGCGCATCGAGGCCGCCGACGGAGGCACGCTGTTTTTGGACGAGATCGGCGAGATGCCGCTGGCCTTGCAGGCGAAGCTGCTGCGCTTTGTGGAAAGCGGCGAGCTGCAGCGGGTGTCCGCGCCTGAGAACGAATGGTCTGGACCGGGTGCGAACCAGCAAGGCAGAAACCAGGGATCGGATCAAGGTTTGAACCAGGGAGGGGGACGGAATGCAGGGCAGAGCGCCTCTTCGGATACTCAATCGAACCCTCCGCCAGGAGCGGCGGACCTACCCACTTTAGCCTCGCCGGAGGGTCTGGCCCAGAGCGGCAGGCCCGAGGGAATGGCCTATTCCACAGGGCCTTCGGGCGGTCACATTTCGCTACTGGCCTAAGTTCGCCGACGCGGGCGAGGCATGCAAACCGAGCAGCAACCTGTGCGAGAGCCAGCGGGCTGAAGATCAGGAACCTTAACTACCGGAATGCCGGGGACCGGACAAAGGCCAGGCAAAAGAAAGCAGGGGAAAATGGCGGCGATGGCAGGAGTTTTGAATCAACAATTGACGGCGGGGCAAGCACTGACAGGCGTGGGCAGAAGTCCGATGGCCAGCGCGGCAACGGATCCCGGCAGCAGCGACAGTTCGGACACCTCTTCGGCCGCCATCTCGGCTAACGACTTTCTGACGCTGTTGGTGACCGAGATGCAGAATCAGGACCCAACCGCAAACACCGATCCCAACGAATACATCAACCAGCTGGTTTCGGTGAACAGCCTGGAGCAGTTGATTGACATCAACCAGACTCTGACTACGGGCCTCGGCGCATCGCCCACAACCTCGGGCAGCAGTTCGCCTGCCACTCAGGCAATCACGTCCCCGTCCAGCCTGACCGGCAGGAGCGCCAGCTCGCAGGTTCATGCGGCCGTGCAAAAGGGAGGCGCGCCTGCAGCGCTCCAGCCCGCCTCATCCGGCGCAGCAACGGCCGGCAACTCACTTACCCAGACTGTCGGATTTAAGCAGGCTCCCGGCAACCTGAGCGTTCCCTACGCCACTCCCGCAGCCAGCCGCGTAGCTCATGCCCTCGATGGGCGGTCTCACACGCAGTCGATCACGGGCGGGTTTCCGTCGGCTCAATGAAGCCTGCTCACCAGCCGGCCGCCAAGGCCTGCGCCAACTCCAGTTGACAAGCAGAGGAGAAGCACCATGGCAAGTTTCTACATTCCGCTTACCGGCCTCAACGCCGATTCGACGGCGCTGAACACCATTGCGAACGATCTATCGAACATGAGCACCACGGCCTTCAAGGCGCAGACGACCAACTTTTCCAGCCTCTTTTCTCAGCAACTCGGCTCGACCGGCTCCGGCGATGCGATTCAGTTGGGCGAGGGTGTGCAGGTCGCTTCGAACGAGACGAGTTTTACGCAGGGATCGAGCGACACGACCGGCAATTCGACCGACATGCAATTGAATGGGAATGGCTTCTTTGTTTTGAGCAATGGGGGCACCAACGTTCTTACGCGCGCCGGAGATTTTTCGCTGGCCGCAAACGGCAACCTCATCTCGTCGGACGGTTTGAACGTGATGGGCTATCCAGCGGTCAACGGGGTGGTGAATACCAATGCCGCGCTCACGCCCATCAACATTCCGGTAGGACAGGTTGAGGCGCCTCTTGCAACGACGACGTTTGGGATGACGGCGACGCTCGACTCGGCGGCAGCGGTGGGCACCATCGTCCCCGGCCAGGTGCAGGTCTACGATTCGATGGGCAAGAGCTACGAGGCCACCGTGACCTACACAAAGTCGGCGAACAACGTTTGGGACTACAACGTCACGATGCCGGATACGCTGTCGGCCAACTCGAGTACCGCTGCTGGCGTGACCACGCTGGATTACAACTTCGGTTCGAGCGGAGGCGTGCTGGCAACGGTTGATCCAGGCACGAATCTGGCGATCACGGGACCGACCGCGGGCGGCAGCACGGCGACCATTGCCGCGCCGCCTGTGACGGCCGGGGAAGCGCTGGGGGCCGTGGGCACAGCGGGCACTTACGCGGATGATCTTCAGAACGCGATCATCACAGCAGGAATTACGGGCGTTACTGTTTCCACGACCGCCGGCGGCCAGTTAAGCATCGTCGGCACTGGGATCACAACCTCCGGCAGCGTGATACAGGATCCGATCGCCTCGGCTAATGCGCAGGGGACGTTGACCTTCAACGCGAACGGCGACCTGGTAAGTCCGGCGGCCGATGTGAGCGGTATTTCCTTTGCCGGGCTATCCGACGGAGCATCGACGCTGAATATGACCTGGAATATCCTGGGCTCCAGTGGAACCCCGACCATCAGCCAGGTGGACACGACCTCCGCCGTGGCCTCGACCACGCAGAACGGCTACGGCAGCGGTACCTATCAGAGCTTCACTGTCGGCTCCAACGGCGCCGTTACGGCAACCTACTCGAATGGTCAGCAGCAGAACGTGGGACAACTGGCGCTGGCCAATGTCTCGAATCTTCAGGGTTTGGAAGACCTGGGCGGTAGCGAATACGCGACCACACTGGCTAGCGGCACGGCCGCGGTGGGTGCCTCTGGCACGGCCGGCTTGGGGACGGTGACGGATGGGGCTCTTGAGGAGTCCAACGTCAACATCTCCGCCGAGTTCTCCGATCTGATCATCGCCCAGCGCGCCTTCGAGGCCAACTCCAAGGCGGTAACCACCTTTGACACCATTACCCAGGAGACCATCAATATGATTCACTAAGGCCATTGCGGGGCGGCCGATGGACCGTTCCATTGGTTTGGCGCCCGATCCTTTTCGCGCTCATTGCGGAAGAGATGGGCGTCCGCAACACGATAGTGGCTACTTTGTTCGCACTTCGATGAACAGACCGGTGCCCTGGGCAAGTATCGTTCCTCTGGCATTGAGAATCTTCGCTTCGGTCCAGTACTTGCGGCCTTCGCTGCGGACAATGCGGCCCTCTAGCCGGAGGGGCGATCCGGAGGGGACCGGGCGCAGATAGTCGATCTCCAAATGTCCCGTCATGGCCGTCAGCCCTCGGGCGCGGACGGACTTGCTCATGGCCTCATCCAGCAGCGTGGCGATGATGCCGCCGTGGAGGTAGCCTGGATGGCCATCGAAGGTAGCCGGAACAGTCGCCAGGCAGACGACTGAGCCGTCTTCGGCGAGCAGAAACTCCAAGCGCAGCCCGGCTGAGTTGGCCGCGCCGCAGCCGAAGCATTGGTTCTGGGCCGCATGGGCCATGGGAGTAAAGTGTTCGCCGGTTGATTTCATTGGTTGTTTTCTCTGGGACTCGTTCTCAGTGCACCAAGTGCACCAGACAAGAAGTTCCCTCAGGAACATCTTTGCACAAAGGCTCTTAAGGACATTAGCAAGTGTCCCGGCCAACGCCGCAAAAAGAAAACCCCTGCCGGGCAGGCAGGGGCCTTCATTACGAGGAAAATCGTTGGCGGGACCTACGCCATGCGGCCAATCCGCCGACGCGCAAAACCTGCCAACCCCACCAGACCGCTGCCAAGAAGCAACAGAGTATTCGGTTCCGGTGTTTCTCCGATCACGGTACCTTCCGGCGTTTCGGGATTGATGTAACCGACTGTGTCGTTGTCGGACTCGAATCCGGCGCTGGTGGTCTCGGTAAAGACGATCGAGGTGATGTCGCCACCCAGGTCGAAGAAGTTCAGAAAGGCATACTGCTGACCCGAGTTCTGGCCGGCAAACGGGCCACTAGGGTTGCCACAAAATGCGGTACCGGGGCAGTTGCCAACCAGAGTTTCGAATTGCTGCGGCCCAAAGGTGTAGACGAGAGTACTCCCGTCGAAGAACTGAAGTTGATTCCCGTTGTCAAGTGCGGAGAACCACAATCCGAAGTAGTCCACGGCGGTCAGGCTGCCGGTAGTGTTCAGGGTAAGCGTGTAACTGTTATTGCTCACCGTCGGAAAGTAGCCGGTTCCCCCAGCACCACCGTATTGGTTGGCAGCGTCAATGGTGATATGGCCGGAGTAAGTCCCTTGTATCTCAGCGCCTGCGGAACCGGTGGAGATCAGCGTAGGAAAATCACCGGGGGCGGGCACTGAAGACGTATTGAAGGTCTGCTCGCCAATCCAGCATACTGAGGCGCCCGCGCACAGCGACGCCGTATTGGGACCCTCAACGCCCGCCGGTTCGTACGATACCACCATATTGTCGGCGTACGAGGCGGTAGCCGCACCGGCGCCGATCAACGCCATCAGCGCACACTTCGCCCAACTCTTCGCAATGTAAAACTGCATTGAAAGGAACCCTTCCTTCACTCTTAGGGGACGGCACCGTCCCGGTTGGAACATCTGTTGATACGAACGCAGCCCAACAGACCCGAGCCCCCTTGCACCCGCAAAGGAAATGAAGGATAGCAGTGCAAATCAACGAGTGCTTGTCCCGAAGTCTGTTGCTCTTTCTAATGCAATTCTGGGTCCATTTGTTAGGGGCTTTATTTGCTGCCGTTTGCTGGGTTGGTCAGAGTTCAAGTGCAAAGTATTGCGGTCAATTGGGGAATTCTTTTCGCAAGCTTTGGGCAGATCAACACGGCTTGCGGGTTGATCTGCCAAGGGAATTGCAGTTAAAAAAACCATCTGCGGCTTGACGGCGCGCCAACCTGGATCTTTTGGAAGCGTTTTGTGCGGACTTTCTCTACCAGACTGCATCGAAACCTATGGAGGTTTTCCCCAGCATGATGGACCGGCGAACTGCAATCAAGCATCTTGGCGGCGCGGCAACCGCGCTGCTTTTGACCGAAACTCTGCGTGCCGAGGGATTCCCGTACGGCCAAACCGCTGCCGCTGCTCCACCCCCGCCGCCAACCGGGCCCTTTGTACTCCCGCCTCTGCCCTACGCTTACGACGCGCTTGAACCCAACTTCGACGCGACCACCATGCATTTGCATCACGACAAGCACCATCAGGCCTACGTGAACAACCTCAACATCGCGGTGGCAGCGCATCCGGAGCTGGCAGGAAAGAGCGTAGAGGAGTTGGTGGCAAACCTCAACACCTGGCCTGACTCTGCCCGCACCGCAGTCCGCAACCAGGGCGGAGGCCACGCCAACCATTCTTTCTGGTGGCCTACGCTGGGCACCGGCGGCGCGGCTCCCAAGGGCGATCTGGCCAAGGCCATCGACGCCAAGTTCGGGTCTTTCACAGCCTTTCAGGACAAGCTGACCGCAGCGGCGATGGGCGTCTTTGGAAGCGGCTGGGCCTGGCTGGTGAAGCTGCCAGATGGGACGCTTGCTATCGAGACCACGCCCAATCAGGACAGTCCGCTCACCCTGGGACACAAGCCGGTGCTGGCGGTGGACGTATGGGAACACGCCTATTATTTGAAGTACCAGAACAAGCGCGCCGATTACGTGAAGGCATTCTTCCAGGTGATTAACTGGGATTATGTTAGCGGGCAGTTCGCCCAGAAGGCGTAGAGGGAATCGGCTCAACGTGGTCCGACGGGTGCGAGCATGGAGAATCATTTGCGTTGGAGTGACAGCCAGCCTGAGCATCGGCCTGACTACCTGCCGCCCGGCAGCAACGCTTACTCCGCAGGAAGCGGAAGGCAAGCACCTTTACCAAGTACGTTGCGCCCATTGCCACGAAGACAACGACCTGGCTCTGAAGAAGGTTCCGCCTGACCTGCACGGAGTTTTCACCCACGCAACGCTGCCCAGCGGTGCTCCCGCGACGGACGAGGCTGTAAGGCAGAATGTGCAGACGGGGAAGGGAATGATGCCCTCGTTTGCCGGGCGCTTCAGCGAGGAGCAAATTCGCGCGCTTCTGGCCTACCTGCACACGGGGCTGCGCTAAGACCGAACTCGAAAAGATGCGCCGTGCGTTATTCGGAGCGAATCGCGATCATAGGATCGACTTGGGCAGCCCGCCGCGCCGGAAGCAAGCAGGCGACGGCAGCAACCAGAGCCAGCGTGAGTGTGGAGGCGGCCAGCAGCAGCGGGTCGCGAGTATTGGCGTGGCTTTGATCGGACCAGTGCGCCATCACCTTACTCAAGACAAGGCTCAGCGTCAGCCCCGCGACAACTCCGCTTCCTACACTGATGAGCATCGACGTAAAGACCAGCCGCAGGACGTGCCGGCGCGGTGCGCCCAGCGCCATACGAATACCGAACTCATTGGTGCGTTGCACCACGGAGTAGGAGACCACGCTATATAGACCGACTGCGGAAATGGCCAGCGCCAGAAGCGCAAAGGCTGCAAAGAGCCATGTCAGCAGATGAGCCCGCGACCACTCCGGCTGGTCCTTGATCCAGTACTCCAGGTCGTGAAGGTATCCACCGGCTTGCTGATCGTGGTCCACCGCGTTGATCTTGGCGCGGACGGCGTGAACCAGAGTAAGTGGCGGGACCTCCGATCGAACCAGGATCTGGGTGTACATACGCATGGAGAGTGTGTAGGGCACAAAGGCTTCGGGCAGGATCGGCCGGGCGAGGCCATCGTCAAGTTTGTCCTGGATGACACCCACGATCAGAAGATTACCGTTGCCGCCCGGCGCCAGCAGGCTGAAGGGCGGCTCGTCGGCGAGCTCGGGGAATTTGATGGAGTGGCCGATCGCATCTCCATTTGGAAAATAGCGCTTGGCCAGCGTCTGGTTGATGACGACAAGGGGAGCTGCGTTGTGGTTCTCGGTTTGATCCCAGATGCGCCCCTGTGCCAGTGGAATGTGCAGCGCGGGGAAATACTCCTGACTGACGAGATTCAGCCGCACCGGTTGTTCACCGTTATTGGCTTTTCCCAGAATCTCGAAGCGCGTGCCCCGGCCATTGGAAGGCGGCGTCCCATTGGTCGAGATGGCAGCCATCGTCACGCCAGGAACCTCGCCAACCTGCTCGCGAAGCCGCTCAAAATATGCTGCCCGCTCGGCCCACGTCTTGTAGGTTCCTTCGTGAACAGGAATTCCCACCGACATTATGTTGTGCGGATCGTAGCCCAGATTCGAGCGCATGAGCCGCAGGAAGCCTTCTGTCGCGGCAGCCGCGCCAGACAGCATCAGCAGGGTAAGGGCAAGTTGCCCGGCAATGAGCGTCCCATGGAACCGGCGGCCCTTTACGCTGCCAGCAAGCTTGCGGCTCCCCGATTGCATGATCTGGCTAACCTCGGGGCGCGAAGCCTGGATTGCCGGCCAAAGCCCGAACAGCACACCCGTTGCAACCGCAACGAGCATGGAGAAGATCAACACGGGCAGGTTGATGTGTATGGCTGCCTCATGAGGTATTGAATTCGGCGGAAGGTTGGCCACGATCAGGTCAAGAGACTTGTAGGCGATCAGCAGACCGAGTGCTGCCCCGGTCAACGAAAGCAGCAGTGACTCCGTCAGCAACTGGCGGATCATGCGAGCTTGGCTGGCGCCGATGGCGGAACGAACCGCGAACTCCTGGCTCCGTGCGCTGGCCCGTGCCAGCAGCAGAATTGAGACGTTCCCGCAACCGATGAGCAGGAGTAAAGATACCGCGCCAAACAGAAGGTAGGGGATTCCACCCAGCCGCTCGATAAAATCGTCGTTGAATCCGCGGAGCTGCAGCCGGTACGGAACTGTTGGGAAGTGCTTGGGAGTTTCCTGGGCAAACTGCTTGATGAGGGGATCAAGAACGGACTCGGCGGCTGCGCGCGTGACGCCCGGCTTCAGGCGCACGCCGACGTAGAATGTCCGGTTGAGATCCTGAGTGATCTTTTGCGGAACGTAGACATCGGCATCGTCCCAGGTAAAACGCGGCGCCGCCACACCCACGATGGTGTAGTTCTTGTGGACCATTTGCAGGGTCTTGCCCACCGCGCCGGGGTCTGAGTTGAAATGCCTTTGCCAGAATTTGTAGCTAAGCACCACAACAGGCTGCGGATCCTGGCCGTCGATGGCGTCGGAGGGCTGCAGGTTGCGGCCCAGGGCTGCCGGAACGCCAAAGTAATTGAAGGCGTTGGAGCTGAAGAAGTCTGCTTCGACGTCCTCCGGCAGGTCGTCGCCGGTGAGCGTAAGGCTCCAGTCGTTGGTCAGGAAGGCATCGTCCACTACCGGCGACTTGCGGATCTGCTGCCACTGCCCGGCGGTCAGGCCGAAGCCGTTCGGCTCACCCTTCGATGTAGCAAGGCGCATGTGAACCATGCGGTCAGCGCCCATGTAGGGATATGGGTCGATGAGGAACCCATAGACTACGCTGAACACAGCGGTTGTGGCGCCGATGCCGAGAGCCAGCGACAAAACAGCCGTAAGCGTGAACCCTGGCATTCTGACCAATTGCCGGAGACCATAGCGGATATCCTGAACCAATGTTTGCATCGGGGAACTCCCTGGTCCTTGCGAATCTTGTACTCGCAAAGGACGCGTCGGGGCAGGATCACCTGGTATGAGTGGTCCTGTTGAGCGAAGGGTAGCACGTCGATTGCCAACAATTCACTCTCCAACTCATTGAATCCATTGCGCAAGCCGAAGGTGCGGGAAACCGGGTCTGTCCGGTTTGCCTTCCAAGTGTCCAGAAATGAACAGTGAAGATGGTGTCCGGGTTTACAGCGTGCGGAACACGAATCACGGTATACTTGGGATTGCTATGGCAACCGAAAAAACCTTCTATCTTGAGACATTCGGCTGCCAGATGAATGCCCATGACTCGGAGAAGGTGATTGGCACACTCCGGCAGCAGGGCTACAGGCAGGTCGAAGCCGAAGAAGACGCCGGTCTGATCCTCTACAACACCTGCTCTATCCGCGATAAGGCCGAGCAAAAGGTCTTCCATCGCCTGGATGAGTACAAGCGTCAGCACAGGGAAGGCAAGCGCTTCGCCGTGCTTGGCTGCGTGGCCCAGCAGGAAGGCGAAAAGATCTTCGAGCGGGCGCCGTATGTCTCGCTGGTCTCTGGATCGGCCTCTTACCGCAAGCTGCCCGAGATGCTTACTCGCCTGGAAGCAGGCGAAACGCGCATCACGGGCCTCGACGACCGACAGACCGACCTGACTTTCGAGACCGAGTTCACAGCCCGCCAGAACCCTTACCGCGGCTACATCACCATCATCGAAGGCTGCGACAAGTTCTGCTCCTATTGCGTGGTGCCATACACACGCGGCAAGGAGCGCAGCCGCGGCTCAGGCTCGGTGCTCGCCGAGGCGCGGCGCATCGCCGACCTGGGCTACACCGAGATTCAATTGCTCGGCCAGAATGTGAACAGCTACAAAGACCCGGAAGGGAAGCGCAGCTTTGCAGAACTGCTGTCTGCCGTGGGGCAGGTAGAGGGAATCCGGCGCGTGCGCTTCACAACCAGCCACCCACGCGACTTTACCCGCGATATCGTCGAGGCCATCGACGCCGTTCCTACGCTTTGCGACCACGTACACTTGCCGGTGCAGTCGGGCTCCGCGCGGATACTCAAGCTTATGGCGCGGGAGTACACGCCCGACTGGTACCTGGAGCGGATCGCCTGGATCAAAGCAGCGCGGCGGCCGATCTCGATTTCGACCGACATAATTGTAGGATTCCCCGGTGAGACACCAGACGAATTCATTCAGACCATGGACCTTTTGGCCAAGGTCGAGTACGATTGCGTTTTCGGTTTCAAGTACTCCGCTCGACCCAACACGCCAGCTCTGACCATGATCGATTCCGTCTCAGAGGGGGAGAAAGCGAAACGGCTTCAAGTGCTGCTTGATCGCCAGCGCGAGATTCAGAGGGTCAATTATTCCAAACACTTGGGGCAGATCATCGAAGTAATGGTTGAGGGCCAAAATCCAGCGCGTGGGCAGGTGATTGGCCGCAGCAGCCAGAACAAACCAGTGAACTTTACCTGCGCGCAACCCATCGCACCGGCTCCGGGAAGTTATCTGCAAGTAAAGATAACCGATTCGCATCCCAACAGTTTGGTGGGCGAGGCCGTCTAAGATAGAAGCGCGAAGGGAAGAGGGCAACTATGGATGTTGAGGTGAGAATTCGCGGCCTGATGATGGACCCGGCCACCAACATGCCAATCGTGGTGCTCAAGGATGTGGCTTCGGACACCGTGATGCCGATCTGGGTGGGCATCTTTGAGGCCAACGCTATTGCTATCGAGATCGAGAAGGTGGCAGCCCCTCGTCCCATGACCCACGACCTAACGCGAAACCTCATCCGTCACTTGAATGGAAATTTGGAACGAGTTGTCATTACAGAACTTAGAGATGACACCTTTCTAGCTGTTTTGTATCTGCGTCAAGGCGACGAGCCGGTGACGATCGACGCGCGACCCTCAGACGCCATCGCGTTGGCGCTCCGCGCCGATTGCCCAATTTACGTCGCCGAGCACGTGATGCAAACCGCCAAGTTGAACACCTCCGGGCCGCCAGAAGGCCCTACGGCCGAGCAGTTGCGCGGTTGGCTTGAAGGGCTGAATGACGAAGATCTGGGGCGGTACAAGATGTAGATAAACAGAGATTTCTTGTCGGTACTACTGCATCGGAAGTGCCCATATCTACCGCACTTCATTGAGAGCAATCCAACGTCCGATGAAGGCGAAGACGAGGAGTATCAGAGAGGTCAGCCACCCTCCGAGGCTCAGCGGGGATGGCATATCGAGTCCGATCAGCAGCCCTGATCCAATAAGCAGGGCTGCCAATACGCCGAAAAGCCGCATTCCATACAAAAACATAAAAGGAAGATAGTGACATCCGACCACAATCATAAAGGCAGGGTAAAACCAGCTATGACGGTGCAGAGTTGCCGCGAGAATCAGCGGAATGCTCAGGGGCACTGTAAATGCGATCTGCATTGCCAACCAATTCATTGGATGCCCCTTGGGTAGGCTGTGTGGCCGGCCCATGAGTCGAAGGAGGAGTTGGGCCAGCAGAAAGATGAACATGCCGCCAAAGATGAGGACGGCGACGCCGGCACGAAAGGAATACCAAGTTAGGGTGGCGGCGGAGGCGCACCAAAAGACGCTTGAGACAAGCTGTCCAGGGAATCCGCCAATGAATACGGTGCGTACATCTTTCTGAGCGTCGGCAATCTGCATATTTCTCAATACTCACATATCGTTTGGAGGAACAGGGAACCCCTGGATATTGCTTATAGGCAGTACGTGCGGAAAGAGTGCGTCGTTCAGTATACAGAATATCCGTTATCAGACATTACATGTCTTTTACCTGATAACCTTACAGCCCAGCTTCAAGTCCACACCCGTGAGTCGGCGACGGAGTCCTTCGGTCAGGTAATAGCCCAACTGCGCGGCGGCCAAAGCATAGCTCAGACCCTCCGCTCGAATGTTGGAGATACAGTTACGCTCCGCGTCGGTGCGACCGGGCCGCGGCTTCCAGGTGATGTACGCGCCGAGCGAGTCCGGCGAACTGAGCCCCGGCCGCTCACCGATGAGCACAACAGACATTTGCGCGCCGAGCGCCTCACCGATCTCGTCCCCGACGGCCACCCTTCCCAGCTCCACCACCACAAGAGGCGCTAACCGCCAGCCCTCCAGCCGCGGAAGCAGCTCCAAAAGCAGTGGGCCGACATGTCGCTCGACGGCAATCGCCGACAGGCCATCCGCAACAATCAACACCAGATCGCACTCGCCGGGCACGAGGCTGGCACGGCTGACCTGGTCAAGCTGCCGGCCAAGATCGGGGCGCTGCAGATAGGTCTTTCGGTCGACCGCGGCGGAGTGAAGCCGCAGGACCGGTCCGCCTGAAATCTCAGCCAGGCTTGCTGCCAAAGCTGCCGCATCCAACCGAGCGTGAACGGCGTCCCGCGCCTTTGCATGCGCTAGCTGGAAGTCCAGCAGATCTCGGGTCCGCTGGCTCACTCCGGTGCGGCCCAGCCCCACCCGCGCGGGAGTCAGAGCGCGTAGCCGCACCGCAATATCTTGATGCTGGATTTCGCTCATCCTGGCAGCAGCCTTTCTGGATAGCCGGCCTCCAGAGTCAGGCGGTGAAATTCGTCTCCCGCCTGCCACTGCTCAAACTCCGGAGCCGGTCGAAGTCCAAGGATACGGCGCAGATAGAGCGCATCGTGAAAGCTCGTGCTCTGGTAGTTGAGCATCACGTCGTCAGCGCCGGGCACGCCCATGATGTAATTCACACCCGCCGCTCCGAGCAGCGTAAGCAGCGCATCCATGTCGTCCTGGTCCGCTTCTGCGTGGTTGGTATAACAGACGTCGCAGCCCATCGGCAGCCCCAGCAGTTTTCCGCAGAAGTGGTCCTCCAGGCCCGCGCGGGCAATCTGCTTGCCATCGTAGAGATACTCAGGACCGATGAAGCCCACCACGGTATTGACCAGCATGGGCTTGAATTGCCGGGCCACCGCATAGGCGCGCGCCTCCAGCGTCTGCTGGTCCACGCCGTGGTGAGCGTTTGCCGAGAGCGCCGAGCCTTGACCGGTTTCAAAATACATGACTTTGTCGCCGGTACTGCCATCGGAGCAGACGGCTCCCCGCCTGAGCGACTTCCCTGCTTCATTTGCCTCGTCCAGCATTGCGAGGGTGACGCCAAAACTACGGTTGGCGGCCTCCGTACCTGCAATAGACTGAAAAATGAGGTCCACCGGAGCGCCCTTTTCGAGCGCGGCCAGTTGAGTGGTCAGATGCGCCAGGACACAGCTCTGGACAGGAATCTGGAAGCGCTGGCGCAGGCCGTCGATCAAGCGCAGCAGTTGCGTTGTGGCTTCCACACTGTCGCCCGCAGGGTTAATGCCAATAACGGCGTCGCCAGAGCCGAGCAATAGCCCGTCGAGAATGGATGCCGCGATGCCCGCTAAGTTGTCGGTGGGGTGGTTGGGCTGAAGGCGCGCGCTCAGTCTTCCTTTCAATCCCACGGTGGTGCGAAACCGGGTTACAACCCTGATCTTGGCGGCCACTGTAATCAGATCCTGCACACGCATCAGCTTGCTCACGGCAGCGGCCATTTCCGGTGTAAGCCCCGGAGCCAGCTCTGTCAGCCGGTCTCCGGTTGCGTCGTCGGAAAGCAGCCAGTCGCGCAACTCGCCAACGGTGAGCGAACGAACGGGGGCAAAGGCCGCGGTGTCATGAGTATCCACGATCAGACGCGTCACCTCGTCGTCTTCGTAAGGAACCACCTGCTCAGACAGGAAATGCGCCACAGGGAGATCGGCAAGCGCGAACTGGGCCGCCACGCGCTCCTCGGCCGAGCCAGCCGCCAGACCCGCAAGCACGTCGCCGCTCCGCAAAGGTGTTGCTTTGGCCAACAGATCGCGCAAATCAGCAAAACAATAACGCTTGTTGCCGATGCTGTGAGCAAAAGCCATGCGGGTGGATATAGAGTAACCCGACCGCCGGTCGTCGCAGTTTCTGGCCGGATCACATATCTTGTCAGACTTGCTCGGAGAAACCTACCCTCAGTTGCGGATTCCGGCCAGCAAACTCTCAATTTCCGCTTTCTCTTTTGCTGAGACCGGAAGCAGCGGCGAGCGGGCGTGGCCTCCGTAGTAGCCGTTGAAGTCGCAGGCGTATTTAATGCCGCTGATGCCCAACTCGCCAACGATTCGCCCGGTTGCGCCGACAATGCGCTGTTGCTTTTCTTTTGCGAGCGCGAGGTCATGGTCTTTCCAGGCGAAGTAGACCTCCTGGCAGGCCTGGGGCGCGCAGGCGGCAAAGCCAAGGATCGCGCCTGAGGCTCCGGCCTCGAGAGACTCAAGCAAGCTGGCGGTTGAGCCGGTGAGCACCTGGAAGCCAACTTCTTTTGTGCGCGTCTTGATGGGCGCGGCCTGGGCAGCCGTCGCCAGCGCCACGCCGGTTCGCAAATCGCCCGAGGAGATAAAACTTCCGGCAGTCTCGGCCCTGGGCGTCAACATGCGCCCGGTGACCGTCTCAAAGATGGGGGTCACGGTGACGCTGCGCCGAGGCGCGGTGCGCGTAGCTGCAATCGCTCCGCGAATCCGCTCCATGCTGCCACTTGAGTCCTTGATTCCAATGATGTTAGGGTGAAGGGCGAGTTCAGCGACCAGTTCGATGGGGATGTCGTAGGGCACGAAGCGCGGAATATTGTAGAGCAAGACCGGTAAAGGCGAACGGTCCGCCACACTGCGGAAGTAATGCAGAACGGCCGCCGCGGACATCTGGCTGGCGAAGTAGGCTGGCGTGCGAACCAGAACAGCGTCGTAATGGAAGCGCGCGGAAGCCTCAGCCAGCTCGACCGTGGCCTTGACGCTCTCACGTCCAACGCCGGCAATGAGCACCTTTTCAGGCGTCGCGGCTTCTGCGGCAATTCGCAAAACGTCGCGGGACTCGGCGTCATCCAGCATGACCGCCTCGCCAGTTGAACCCATCAGCAGCATTCCTGCCAGCAGGCTCCGCGAGTAGTGGGCTATGTTGGCCTCAAGTTTGCGAAAGTAAACCTTCTCGTCTGGATAAAACGGAGTGGGAACCGCGGCAAAGATGCCCTCAATCAGCATGATTCGATTGTAGAGCCTCAGGCAGAGGTCTCCCGCCTCCGTTTGGCCAAAACGGCGGCCGCCACCACCGCTTGCCCGTAACTCAGCCCCCCATCTCCTGGGCTGATGTGGCGATGCTGAAAGACTTCGAATCCCGCCGCTTCCAGTCCCAAGCGCAATAATCGCGCCAGCCGCCGGTTATGCATGCAGCCGCCGCTCAGCGCCACTCGATTCAGATCCGTGGCATCCCGCGCCATCACCGCCGCCTGAACGAAGCCAGCAGCCACTCCAGCATGAAAACGCGCGGAGATCTTCGCTTTGCTCACCCCAGCTTGCAAGTCGTCCACCAGGGTTCGCCACAGCGGCCCCACACCGATGCTCATCGGCTCGCGGCCACTCCAATCCCCTGCACCCATCTCCATTTCGTAGCCCGGTTCGTCCGGTTCGTCCACCGCAATGCCTTCCAATTCGATCGCTGCCTGCGCCTCGTAATCCACAACGCGCCGCCCCAGCACCACTGTCGCCGCGGCATCGAAGAGCCTTCCGCAGCTTGAGGTCAACGGCGCGTTCACTTCCCTCTCCATCATCCGCTGCAGAACCCGAACCTCAGTTGCATTTGCGCCAAGCAGGGCAAACGCCTCGCCGGACGCAGCATCGAACCCAGCCGCAACCAAGTGTCCCAACGCCATCCGCCACGGTTCGCGGATCGCTGCCTCGCCTCCCGGCAGGGGCACATACTCCAGGTGAGCGAAACGCTCAAAACGGTTGAGCCGGGTGATCAGCACTTCCCCTCCCCAAATCCGTCCATCGCTCCCGTAGCCTGTGCCATCGAGAGCCAGCCCGATCGCTTCACCCTTCAGCCCATGCTCGGCCATGCAGCCGGCGACGTGAGCGTGATGATGCTGCACGGCAAGCAGCCCCAATCTCAGCTCGTGCGCCCACTGCTTCGCCCATTCGGTCGATAGGTACCCCGGATGCAGATCGTGCACCACAGTCTCCGGTTCGATCTCGAAGGTGCGCATCAGGTGATCGAGCGATTCTCGGAAGAACTCCATGCCTGAAAGGCTCTCCAGATCACCCAAGTGCTGACTCTGATAGACAAATCGCCCGCGCGCCAGTGCAAAGACATTCTTCAAATGCCCGCCGACGGCCAGAAGCGGCGGCGCTTCCAGTTGCAACCCCGGCGGTAGCTCCATCCCCAGCGGAACGAACCCTCTTGCCCGGCGGAACAGTTGCGGCGCTCCATCCACCACTGCCGCCACAGAATCGTCGCAGCGCTGCAAGATCTCCCGGTCATGCATGAGGAACGCATCCGCAATTGCGCCTAGGCGTTCCCTTGCCTCGCCGTTGTCGATTGCGATGGGCTCCTCGCTCAGGTTGGCCGAGGTCATTACCAACGCCTGCACTCGCCGGTCGGCGAACAGAAGATGCTGCAACGGCGCGTAGGGTAGAAAGACACCCAGCCAGGGAATTCCTGGCGCAACCGCGTCCGACAACCCGGAACCGCCTCTCTTTCGCGCCAGCACAATGGGCCGCGCCGAGGTTGTAAGGAGCGCCTCTTCTTCAGCCGTCAGCGTGCACACCACCCGCGCCGCGTTCAAGTCCCGCACCATGACGGCCAGCGGCTTGCCATAGCGGTGCTTGCGCTCCCGTAAGCGCATTACGGCGGCCTCATTGGCGGCATCGACGCTGAGGTGGAAGCCGCCGACGCCTTTGATGGCCAGAATTCTTCCTGCCACCAACAAATCAATCGTCCGGTCAATTGCGTCGGAGGAAGGTGAATTCGGACGGATGCTTTCTGGAGGACTTTCCTCAGGGGCTAAAGCCCATCGTTTATTTTCAGCTACTTGCGGCACGACTGAAGTCGTGCCCTGACGCAAGACGCTGTCTGCACAGGTTTTCTTTGAAAGATCGGAAGTCGTGTCTGGACAAAATGCATCTCCGGCTTCCTCCGATCCCGGACCTGCGCCTTCCAGCCAGACCCGAGGGCCGCAGTCCCAGCAGGCATTCGGCTGTGCGTGAAACCGCCTGTTAGCTGGATCGTCGTACTCCGCCTGGCAGGCCGGACACATCTTAAATTGCGCCATCGAAGTCTGCGGCCGATCGTAGGGTATCTGGCGCGTGATCGTGAACCGGGGCCCGCAGTTGGTGCAGTTCAGGAATGGATACCGGTAACGGCGGTCAGCGGGGTCCAGTAGCTCACGCAGGCAGTCTGGGCAGGTCGCCGCATCGGCCGGAATTCCGGTGCTCACCCGGCCCAAAACCTCACTAGAAACAATCCGAAATCCCAATTCGCCGGTTGCGGCCAGCTCCCGCACCGTTACAGAGTCGACGCGCGCCAAAGGCGGAGGCTCCGAATGTAAGCGGGCGAGAAACGTCTCCACCCGCTCCTCCGACCCCTCAATCTCGATCTTCACTCCGTCGGTGTCGTTGCCAACAAACCCCGCGAGCCCCTCGTCCAGCGCAAGCCTGTAGACAAACGGCCTGAACCCAACCCCTTGCACCACTCCGCAGACCAACACTGCCCGCCGGAGCAGCAGACCTATGTGCGGTATTTCTTCGGGAATGGGTTCTTCGTTCAGAATCGAGCCTCTCCGGAACCAAGGATAGCGCAGACGGTGGGAGCCGCTTGCCTTTTTCGTTCACGGATGAACTTCAATCTTGCTCAGGCAAAGGGACGTCGGACCGCGTATACAAGCGCGCGTTGAAAGCACAGTTACACAAGAACGCAGTTTATGGGTTTCTGGGTAAGTGTATCCAGCAACCCACTGATTCTGGGCTTGTTAGGCTGGGGGATGCACAGTTGGACGGCGGCGCAATTCATGTACTTCCATGCCGGTTTCCTGCGAAACTAATTGATTCTGAAGGGGTTACATTGGGCTGTACAGTTATACAGTCGAAAGAACGCGATTTTGGGGCGGCGTGGAATGGCGGGAAAATCCAGGCTGGCGGCGGGTTCCTGGGCGAACTTTCCACCCCGGCAGTTCCACCCCATCGAGCAAAAAATCGCTCGCTGGGGGCCCGGTGTTTGCAACGATGATCTTCATGGGCTCCGCTCTTCCTCTCTATTCCAATTGTGCGCCTGCGGAGGGTTATCTTCTGCAAAAAGAGTGCCGGAACCAAGGTGATATTCATGCCGGTGAGGGCTACACCGGGAGCAGTTGGATACATTCTGAAATCGACTCCGCATGAGGGAGTGAAGACGCTGACGGTTCAGTGAAACAAGTAGGTTGGTCGACCCAGCCTTCGGCGCCAACCGTTGGCATTCAACTGTCTGTTAGGGTTGAATACGATGGCAATGGTAAAAACTATCAATTTCCCGCAGCCACGGCTCCCTATCGGATTCGTGGCTGCTTCCCTTTTCTTGTTCCTCGGAACGAAGATTGCGCCGGCCCAGCAGTTCGACATTTCGTCGGTCGTTCAGCGGGTAGACGCCGCGGTCAAGGCCAGAATCGACAATATTGCGGGATACACCGTGACCGAACACTATGCCGTATACCGGGGCAAGGACGAGACCCATCCCGCGGCAGAAATGACCGTGAAGACCGACTACAAAGAGGAAACAGGCAAGAGCTACACGATACTCTCGCAATCCGGCTCCGAGTTCATTCGCGATCACGTGCTCGGCCCGCTCCTCGACCATGAGAAGGAGATCAATCTACCCGACATCCGAGAACATTCCTGGTTCACCTCAGCGAACTACGAGATGAAGCTCAAGTCGGGCAACATCGAAAGGCTCGATGACAGGGATTGCCTTGCTCTGACCATCACGCCGAGACACAAGGCTACCAATATGATTGAAGGCACGTTGTGGGTCGACGCGAAGGACGGCTCCATTGTCCGGATCGAAGGGACTGCCACCCAAAGCCCCTCGATCTTTGTCGGACCCGCCCAGGTGATGCGGCGGTATGCCAGCGTTGACGGTTTTGCGATGGCAACCCAGGCTCGGGCTGTGTCGGAGAGCTTTCTGTTGGGCCGGACAACTGTAACCATCGACTACCGGGACTACCAAATCCAAACCCGTCCAGGCAAGTAAGCCAAGGCTATTGCGTAAACATTGAGATCGCGAACGGGTTCGCACCGCCCCTCCGGGGCGGGTTCATCCTTCCAAATCACATACCCAGGGTTCCACCCTGGGCTATTCTCTTCGCCTCCCGCTGGGCGGCACACCGCAACTTTCAATTTCGAAGGGCTTGCTGAACCCGATTCCGCAACAGACTCCTGAAACTCATTCCCAGGGTTTTACCCTGGGCTACTCTCTTCGCCTCCCGCTGGGCGGCGGACCGAAGCTTGCATTCTCGAAGGGCTTGCCGGATCCGATTCTGCAACAAAGGACGTTCATGCGATTGCGCAGCCAGGTAAGGGGCGACCATTGCATCGATTCTCGTCTATACTAAGCTCCGTGACCTCAATTCTCGGCGACTGGAAACTCGATGCCGCCCTGGGCTCCTGCCTGTTGCTCGGGCTGCGGCACGGCTTCGATTACGATCACCTGGCCGCCATCTCCGATATCACAGCGGTGCAGCGCAACTGGCGCAGCGGATTGCGTTTAGGCATGACCTACGCCCTGGGGCACGCGTTCACCGTGGCCGCTCTTGGCATTGCGGTGCTCGAACTGCACATGGGCCTGCCCGAGGGGCTGGACCATTGGACCGAGCGCCTGATTGGCCTCACCCTGATTGTGCTCGGCATTGGTGTGGTCGCAGGAATTCTCAGGAAGGACGCGCACGGACACTCGCATAGCCGCATCGAAAGCCGCCTTGCGATCGCCATCAACGGCGTTCTCTGGATGGCCTGGCAGGTCCGCCGATGCTGGAACCGGGAGGCCCCCAAACCCGAGCGCTTTCAGTGGATGTACAACGGAAAGTCGGTCTTTGTCATTGGCGTCCTGCACGGAGTCGGGGCCGAAACTCCTAGCCAGTTAGCACTCTTCTTTCTTACAGCTAACCTGGGCGGGACCTCGCGCGGCATTCTGGGGCTTGCTGCCTTCTCAGTGGGCCTGGTGGCCATGAATGCGCTCATGACCGCCTCTATGGGCGGCGCCTTCAGCGCAACTGGACACCATCCCCGCTTCTACCACGCCATCGCATGGACCGGCGCCGCGTACAGCTGCATCATCGGGATCATCTTTTTATTTGGGATCTCCGACCATCTGCCGCCACTCGGATAGCTGAGACGACCCTCTGAATCGACGACCGGTGTCGGCCACCCACACTTCCTAGTGAGACGATACTTCCAGCGCAGGCATTGCTTCCCTGCCCTATCTGGCGATTTCTCAATCCGCTCCTGTGGAAACGAGTGTCGCGAGTTGGGATGATTTCCCACGCCAGTGACCACTATCACGAAGGAAAAATGCCACCCGCAAGTACAACATGAGTAGACATGGAACCGGGTGCGGCTGCGCTAACTTTGCGCATCTTGTTCTGTGAACGGGAGGAATTGTGCCAGCTTTCACACCCCCGCCGCTGCCGAGCGACGACAAACGATGGAAGATCGTGAACGGCACCATGCGCAAGAATGGTTTTGCCCGCCACGCCCTGATTGAAACGCTCCACACGGTACAGTCCGCTTTCGGTTACCTGGACGACGATGCCATCCGGTTTGTTGCCCGCTCGTTGCGGGTGCCGCTGAGCCAGGCCTATGGCGTGGTGACCTTCTACCACTACTTCAGCCTGAAGCCGCCGGGCAAGCACACCATGACCGTCTGTGCCGGAACGGCCTGCTATATCAAGGGCGCCGACAAGCTGGTGGCCACGGCCGTGAAGCGCCTGGGCATTGCGCAGGGGCAAACGACTAAAGACGGACAGATCAGCCTGATGACGGCCCGTTGCGTGGGCGCATGCAGCCGCGCGCCCGTGGTGCTTTGCGATGGCGAAGTGGCCGGCGAGGTGACCGATGAGCAGATGCTCGAGCAACTGGAAAGGTGGGCAGTCGAATGACAATCGAAGAGCTCGAACAAATAGCCAAGAGCGTCTTGCAGGAGAACGAGAAGTACGATTTTGAAGTAAACGTATGCATGGATTTGGCTTGCGCCAGCCAGGGCTCGGATAAATTACGCGAAGCGCTGGCTACGGCAGCCGAGGCATCCGGCAAAAAGGTTCTCGTTCGCCGCACCGGATGCATGGGGCCTTGTTCCTCCGGTCCGCTGGTGCGCGTGGATCCCGAAGAGACCCTCTATCATCACGTAAATGCCGATCATGCGGAAGCGATTGTGTCCAGCCTGGGCGGCGCGCCCGTACCCACCCTGCAATGCGATCTGAACGAGCACTTTGACAAGCAGGTGCGGGTGGTTCTGGAGAACGCCGGCCATATAGATCCGGAGAAGATCGACGACTACATTTCCCGCGACGGCTACAAAGCCCTGTTGACCGCGCTGACTGAGATGACGCCTAACGGCGTAATTCACCGCATCACCGAGAGCGGCCTCAGGGGACGCGGCGGCGGCGGCTATCCCACCGGATTGAAGTGGGGCACGGTAGCCAAGGCCGGGGGCGACCTGAAGTATGTGGTCTGCAACGGCGACGAGGGCGACCCCGGCGCGTTCATGGATCGCAGCGTGATGGAAGGCGACCCGCATCGCGTGATCGAGGGCATGGCCATCGCGGCCTACGCCGTGGGCGCGAGCAAAGGCTATATCTATGTAAGGGCGGAGTATCCGGTGGCCGTGGCCCGGCTGACAACTGCTCTGCGGGACGCGCGCAGGCGCGGTCTGCTCGGAAATGGCATCTGTAATACACCTTTCAATTTCGACGTGGAGATTCGTTTGGGCGCCGGCGCCTTTGTTTGCGGCGAGGAGACGGCGTTGATCGCCTCCATCGAAGGCAGGCGCGGCACCCCGAAACCGCGGCCGCCGTATCCGGCCGTGAGCGGACTGTGGGGCAAGCCCACGCTGATCAACAACGTTGAAACCTATGCCAACATTGCACCTATCGTCCGCAATGGCGGCAAATGGTTTGCCAACATGGGCTCGGAGAGAAGCAAAGGCACCAAGGTCTTCGCCCTGACCGGCAAGATTACCCACACCGGGCTGGTTGAGGTGCCGATGGGCATCAAGCTGCACGAGATTATCGACGTCATCGGCGGCGGCGTACCCGGCGGGCACACCTTCAAGGCAGTGCAAACCGGCGGTCCTTCGGGCGGCTGCATTCCCGCGGAGATGCTCGACGTGGGCGTCAGCTACGACGCACTGGTCCGGCTCGGCTCGATCATGGGCTCGGGCGGCATGATCGTCATGGACGACACCTCCTGCATGGTCAATGTAGCGCGCTTCTTCGTAGAGTTCTGCATGTCCGAGTCCTGCGGGAAGTGCATTCCCTGCCGGGCGGGCACGGCGCAGATGTTCACGCTGTTGAGCCGGTTCTGTTCAGGCACAGGCACCATGGAAGATCTGGATCTGCTGGTGAGCCTGTGCGAGACGATCAAGGAAACCAGCCTGTGCGGACTGGGCATGACGGCGCCCAATCCTGTCCTGAGCACGCTGAAGTACTTCAGAAACGAATACATCGAGCACATTGTGCATAAACGCTGCCCGGCCGGGGTCTGCAGCATGGAAGCGGCCGTGCCCGCTGTTCCAGTAGAGGTGTTGGCATGAGCGAAACTGTAGGGGTCAAAACTCTTCAAATCGACGGTCAGGAAGTCAGCGCCCGCTCGGGCCAGACCATTCTGGAAGTGGCAAAGGAGAACGACATTTACATCCCGACCCTCTGCCACATGGAGGGACTGAGCGACGTAGGCGCCTGCCGCCTTTGCCTGGTGGAGATCAAAGGCAGCAACAAGCTGTTGCCCGCCTGCGTGGCCACTGTTTATGAGGGTATGGACGTCAGCACGCACTCGGAGCGGCTTGAGAAGCACCGCCGCATGATCCTTGAGCTGCTTTTCGCCGAGCGCAACCATATTTGCTCGGTGTGCGTGGCTAACGGCCACTGCGAACTGCAGGCATTGGGACAGGAGCAGGGCCTGACCCACGTGCGCTTGCCCTATCGCAACCCCGAACTGACCGTGGATGCATCGCTCGACCGGTTCACTGTCGACCACAACCGGTGCATTCTGTGCACCCGCTGCGTGCGAGTTTGCGCCGAGATCGAAGGCGCGCATGTGTGGGATGTGATGGGCCGCGGCATCAATTCCATCGTTATTACGGATTTACACGACAACTGGGGAAGCTCCACTTGCACCCGCTGCGGAAAATGCGTGCAGGTATGCCCCACCGGAGCGCTCTTCGACAAGACGAAGGTCGGCTCCGATCACCCTAAGTATCCCGATTTCCTGCCTTACCTGAACCTCATGAGGGGAGCGCAATGAGCAAATTGAAACTGGCAACAGTCTGGCTGGACGGATGTTCCGGCTGTCACATGTCGTTTCTGGACATGGACGAGCGGCTCATCGAGTTGGCGGAGCATGTCGACGTGGTCTACAGCCCGATCGTTGACGCCAAGGAGTTCCCCGACGAGGTGGATATCGCACTGGTCGAGGGGGCGGTAGCCTCGGTGGACGACGAGAAGAAGATCAAGAAGGTTCGCGCCCACTCGAAACTTCTGGTTGCAATGGGCGATTGCGCGGTAGCCGGTAATGTTCCTTCCATGCGCAACCCGATTGGACCTGAGGCGATCCTCAATCGCGCCTATATCGAAAACGCCACAGCGCAGCAGCAGATTCCTTGCGTGGTCGTGCCCAAGCTGCTCCAGGTTGTGCGGCCTATCCACGAGTTCGTCAAGGTGGATGTCTTCCTGCCCGGCTGCCCACCCTCGGCCGACACTTTCCACACGGCGCTGACCGCGCTTGTAACCGGTGAACCGCTGGATATTCCGGCTCTTACCCGTTTCGGAGCCTGAACCCCTTGGAGCCTAAGTCATGACACAGACGATCACCATCGATCCCGTTACGCGCCTTGAAGGCCACGGCAAGATCACCATCCAACTCAACGGCCAGGGCGAAGTCGAGGACGCGCACTTCCACGTGACGCAGGTGCGCGGCTTTGAGCGGTTCTCGCAGGGCCGGCCGTTCTATGAGATGCCCAGCCTGATGGCGCGCATCTGCGGCATCTGCCCGGTCTCGCACCTGATTGCTTCGGCCAAGGCCTGCGAAGCCATCATGGCGATCCGGATTCCGCATACCGCGGCCCAGTTGCGGCGCATGTTGAATCTGGCGCAGATGGTGCAGTCTCATGCTCTGAGCTTCTTCTATCTCGCCTCCCCCGATCTGCTGCTGGGAATGGAGTCCGACCCCAAGGCGCGCAATGTGCTTGGAGTTGTGGCCGCCAAGCCGGAACTGGGCCGCGCCGGTGTGGCGCTGCGCCGATTTGGGCAGCACATCATCGAACTCCTCGGCAACAAGCGCATTCATCCCGGATGGGTCATTCCGGGCGGCGTTACCGAGCCTCTGGCCCCCGCCAAGCGCGATGAGATTCTGGCCATGCTTCCCGAGGCGTACGCCAATATAGGCCTTGCGCTGGCCGCTTACAAGCAGATCGCCGATAGCTTCAAGCCCGAGATCGAGGTCTTCGCCAACTTCCCGTCGAACTATATGAGCCTCATCAACGAAGACGAGTCCATCGAGTTTACCGACGGCGCGCTGCGCATGATCGACCCCAAGGGCAACATCCTGAACGACGGCATAACCGCCGAAGGATTCAGCCAAAAGATCGGCGAGGCGGTCGAGAACTACAGCTTCACCAAGTTCGCCTATTACAAGCCGCTTGGCTATCCCGACGGCAGCTATCGCGTCGGCCCGCTCGCCCGGCTCAACATCGTCAAGTCGATGGGCACCCCGAAGGCCGAGAAGGAACTGGTCGAATTCAAGCAACTGGCTCAGGGCCCGGTCGAGAGCTCGTTCCACTATCATCATGCGCGGTTGATCGAGGTACTTTACGGCATCGAAAAGATCGAGCAGATCCTCACCGATTCGCTCATCCTCGACAAGCACGTGCGCGCCACGGCAGGCGTTAACCGGCTGGAAGGCGCCGGCCAGGCCGAGGCTCCGCGCGGCACCCTGATGCACAACTACAAGGTCGACGAGAACGGCCTCATCACTTGGGCCAACCTCGTTATCGCCACTGGTCAGAACAACAACGCCATGAACAAGGGCGTGTTGCAGGCCGCAAAAGCATACGTCAAGGACGGCAAATTCACCGAAGGGACTCTCAACCGGATTGAGGCTGTGATCCGCACCTTCGACCCATGCCTGAGCTGCTCCACACATGCCTTCGGCCAGATGCCGCTGGCTGTTACGCTGGTCAACGCCGACGGCGAGGTTGTCGACCGGTTGATTCGCTGAGAAGAGCTACTTTGAAAGGGCACGACTTCACAGCTTGCTGAAAAGGCCCCAAAGTTGGCCTGGTCAGGCAAGAGCATCCCTAAGCGGCTAAAGCCGGTCGTTTAAGCTCAGCTACTTGCGGCACGGCTGAAGCCGAGCCCTTTCAAAGCTCCGGAGCGATCGATGAACCAAAACACAGCCCGATGCCTGATTCTCGCCTGCGGCAATACGCTGCGCGGGGATGACGGTGTCGGGCCGTGGCTCGCACAGTGGGCCGAAAAGCGGTTCGCCTCAGAACCTGGTGTCCGTGTGGTTTCCCGCCAGCAGTGGACTCCCGAGTTAACTGAAGAGATCGCCCGCGCCGAATTCGTGCTTTTCCTCGATTGCTCAGTGGATTCCTCTCCCGGAGCGGTCGCCCTGGCGCCCGTTGAGCCGGCCGCCGCTGCTCAAGGACTGGCTACTCACCACATGGGCGCGGCAGAACTGCTCGCCCTGAGCCGTGAGCTCTTCAATTCCCTGCCCCGCGCAGCCCTGCTGCTGACCATCGGCGCCGGATCGACGGAGCTTGGCGAAGAATTCAGCGACGCCGTGACTGCCGCACTTCCCGAAGCCTGCCGCCTGATCGAAGAGACCGTTCTGCGCTTGCTGGGCGGCCAGGAACTTCCGCAACAGACTCTGCGTATCTAACAGCCAGCCCAACGGACTTGGGCGGGAAGCGTCAAGGCACAAGTCCCTCCGATTCGGCTCGATGACTCCCCGGTAAACGGAGTGGCGTCCATTTGCCTCAAATGGCACTATGGGCGCCACCCAATGATTTACGATTCCATTGCCATGATTCTAATCGACGCACAACTCACAGCCAGCGAGGTACTAAGGGCGTTTCATCACGATGAGCCCTATCTGTTCCTCGGAGCCGCGTTCACAACCGTGGGCTTTGTTTCGGTTGCCTTTTGCGTTTTGAGGCGGCGATTCGATGCCCTTTTGGTGTGGATGGCAATCTTCGCGATCCTGTACGGCCAGCGATTATGGCTGGACGCAGATCTGCTGCGAATCAGCATACCCGACGGCGAATTCATGGATCGGCTGCGTTCCGTTGTAAGCTTCTCGATCCCTATTCCTGCCTTCATCTTCTTTCGAGTGGCTGGATTCCTGGGCTACAGAAGCAAGGCACTCACATTCGCACTTTGCGCGCCGTTCCTTATTCTTGCCGGGGCTACATGCATCTTCGGCCCGCTTCCGCAGTTCTCGCTCGTCAATAACGTGCTGATCGTCGTCGCGCTGCTGTCTATCCTTGTGCGGTCGCTGCGAAGGGGGTCGGTGGATCGCAACTTTGTGGTGATCCGCCGCGGATTGCTGTGCTTTGTCGCGTTGGCGATGTGGAACAATACCGGGGCCTATTTGATGCCCGTGTATTTCAACGTGGAACCCTATGGGTTTGCGGTCCTGCTGGGCTGCCTGGGATACGTTGCCGCTCGGCGCACGCTTGAGCGCGACGTGGAGCTCGGAGAGATCCACAAGGAACTGGAACTGGCGCGCCGCATCCAGCTTTCGATCCTGCCTGGGGCCTTTCCCGAGTCGACCGACTTCCGCGTAGCGGCACGCTATGTTCCCATGACTTCGGTTGCCGGCGACTTGTACGACTTCCTTGTGACCGGCGACCGGCAGGCGGGGTTATTGATCGCCGATGTTTCAGGGCACGGCGTTCCGGCGGCGCTGATCGCCTCGATGGTCAAGATGGCGGCTACATCGCAACGTGGAAATTCAGCTCATCCGGCGCAACTGCTGGCTGGAATGAATGCGGCGCTCTGCGGCAACACGCAGGGGCAATTCGTGACCGCAGCGTGCGTGCATCTGGATGCCGTGACCTGCGAACTGCGGTATTCGGCGGCAGGGCATCCGCCGATGCTGTTGCTTCGAGATGGAACCGTGACGAAGATTGCCGAGAATGGGCTGATATTGGCTGCGTTCGACTTCGCGACCTATTCCGACATGACGCTCCCGCTCGAGCCCGGAGATCGCCTGCTGCTCTATACCGATGGCCTGATAGAAGCCACGAACGCACAAGGGGAGTTTTTCGGGGAGGAATCTCTCAACGTCGCACTCGGGAAGACCGCAAAAGTCTCTGCGGCCGAGGCCGTTGACCAGATCATTGCTTGCGTTGAGCAATGGGCCAAGTCGCAGGAAGACGACTTGACCGTTCTTGTTTGCGACTATCTGCGCGCCGGCTGAGGCGGGGAAAACTCAAAGCGCGGAACAGGCTATGAGCCCATTCCGCGCTTGTTGTAAAGGAAAACCTCGGTTCAGCCGAGATGTTATGCGTAGATACCCCGCTGTCGGATGGTGTAAGCTACGCGGTCTATGGCGAGCATGTACGCGGCGATGCGGTTGTTCACGTTGTGGGCCTCGGCGTAGCGCACCACATCGTCGAAGCTGTCGCGCAGGATGGTCTCCAACTGCTCGTTGACGATGGCTTCCTTCCAGAAGTAGCCCTGGCGGTCCTGCACCCATTCAAAGTAACTGGCCGTGACGCCGCCGGCGTTGGCCAGGATGTCCGGGACTACGAAGATGCGCTTTTCCGCCAGGATGTCATCGGCCACGGCGGTGGTAGGACCGTTGGCGCCCTCGACGACGATGCGCGCCTTGATCTTGTCGGCGTTGCGGCTGGTAATCACGTTCTCAGTGGCAGCGGGGATCAATATCTCGCAGTCGCATACCAGCAACTCTTCGCTGGGCGTGGCCTCGGCGCCACGGAATCCCAGAGTCGTCCCGTTGCGGAGTTTGTACTCGACCAACTGGTGAATGTCGATACCGCTGTGATTCAACAGGCCGCCTTCCAGCTCGGCGACGCCCACGATCTTGTAGCCGCGCTCCATCATCAGGCGGGCGGCATTGGAGCCGACGTTGCCGAATCCCTGAATCACAACCCGGCAGCCGTCGATGGGCATGTTCAGATAGCGCAGGCTCTCGTCGCAGGCCAGCATGACGCCGCGCCCGGTGGCTTCAAGCCGTCCGTGCGATCCGCCAATATTCAGCGGCTTGCCGGTCACCACGCTGGTCACGGTGTGCCCTTTGTGCATCGAGTAGGTATCCATGATCCAGGCCATGGTCTGCTCGTTCGTGTTCACGTCTGGCGCCAGAACGTCCTTTTCGGGCCCGATGGAGTCAATGATCTCCGAGGTGTACCGGCGCGTCATGCGCTCGAGTTCGCCCTGGCTCATGTTCTTCGGATCGCAGATCACGCCCCCCTTAGCGCCGCCGAAGGGGATATTGACGACAGCGCACTTCCAGGTCATCCAACTGGCGAGCGCGCGCACTTCGTCGAGAGTCACCTCCGGCGAGTAGCGGACACCGCCCTTGCCGGGACCGCGAGCGATCGAATGCTGCACCCGGAAACCAGTGAACATTTCGATCTTGCCGCTGTCCATGGTCACGGGAAAGTGCACGATGATCTCGCGGGCCGGGGAGCGCAGGAGCTTCCACAAGCCTGGGTCAAGGTTCAATTTCCGTGCCGCGAAGTCGAAACGCGCGCTTTGCGCCTCCCAGGGATTTATCTCCTGGTCCAAAGTGACTGGCGAATTTCCACCGACCATACACATCTCCAAATTCAAAATCTTGCCGCCAGCGCAATCAATGCGGATAACGCCTTACCTTGCTTGGGAAGGCCTTTAACAGTATCTGTCATATGGTGCGACAACAGTGCATCTGCTATTCCACGTTCTGAATCTGCTCGCGGGCTTTCTCGATCTCGGCCTTCATGGCCAGTCCCAACTCGGTAATGCGGTTTCCCTGGCCCCCGACTCCGCCGAACTTCGAGAGCATGGTATTAGCCTCACGATTCATCTCCTGCAACAGAAAGTCCAGCTTTTTGCCCACCTCACCCTCGGCCGCCAACAGCTCGCGGAAGTGGGCGATATGGGTGTGCATGCGGGCCAGTTCCTCAGCGACGTCGCTTCGCTCCACCAATACAGCAACTTCCTCGAGCAGCCGCTGGCGGTTAAACTCCGGACCTGTGGCCGCGAGCAACCTCTGGGTCAGCCGTTCCTGGTATCGCTGCTCGATCTCGGGACGCAACTCAGCCACTCCATCGGTTGCCCCTGACAGACGGTCCAGCGTGTCACGAAGGACCGCCTCGAGAGCCTCGCCCTCGCGCGCCCGCATGTTCTTCAACTGATCGAGCAGGGGGCCAATCTGGAACAGTACGCTCTCGGCGAGAGCCACCAGATCTTCTTCGCCACGACTCTCAACCTGCAAAGCGCCCGGCATGCGCAGCGCTGTGTTCAGGTCCGGCTCGCCCCTGACCCCGTACTCGTCGCGCGCCAGGGCGAAGGCCGCAAAATAGCCAGCCACCAGCTCACGATTGAAGCCGCCCTTCGGCTGGGAACTGCGATCGATGGAGAGCGTCAGTTCCACGTGTCCGCGCACGAGGTTCTCTTTAAGCGCCTTGCGAAGCTCCATTTCCAGCGCGTCCATATCCGGGGGCATGCGCAACTGCACGTCGAGAAAGCGGTGGTTGACGCTCTTCACGCTCAGTGTGTAACTGAGTTGATCCTTGACGCGAACCTGAATCCGCGCAAACCCGGTCATCGAATAAATCGGCATTGTCAGCTACTCCTATGCACCGGTTGTAAGCGCCAATTGTAATTGAGTCTGGTCCATTTCCAATGGATCCTGTACTTGGCGCTCGGGAACATCCATGAATTGCAGTTGATAAAGGCGTTGATAGGTCGGTGAGGAGATTAACAGCTCCTCGTGCGAACCGATAGCGGTGATGCGCCCATCTTCGAGGACGGCGATGCGGTTGGCGCGGCGGATGGTTCCAAGCCGATGCGCGATCACCAGCACGGTGCGCCCTTGCATCAGGTTGGCCAGCGCCGCCTGCACCAGCGACTCGCTCTCTGCATCGAGCGCCGAAGTGGCCTCGTCAAGAATCAAAATCGGGGCATTCTTAAGAATAGCGCGGGCAATGGCCAATCGCTGCCGCTCGCCGCCGGAGAGCCGGAATCCTTTCTCGCCGATCACCGTATCGTATCCCTGCGGCATCTGCAGGATGAAGTCGTGCGCCAAGGCATTGCGGGCAGCCTGCTCGACTACGGCAGCTTTCACCTCCGGCTGGCCATAGGCGATGTTGTTGCGCACCGTGTCGTTGAACAGGATGGTTTCCTGCGTAACCTGGGCTATTTGACGACGCAGCGAACCGAGCGTCAGATCGCGTATGTCGTGGCCATCGATGAGGATTCGGCCCGAAGTGACGTCGAAGAAGCGCGGAATAAGGTTGACCAGCGTCGACTTGCCGGCGCCGCTCGGACCCACTAACGCCAGCACCTCGCCAGCGCAAACGTCGAGGTCCACATTGTGCAGAATCTGGTGCTCACCCTCTTCGGTTGAGTAGGAAAAGCCTACATTCTCAAACCGCACAGATTGCGCAAAACCTTTCAACGCGGCCGCGTGCGGTCGTTCTCTTACATCGTCCTTGGCGTCGAAGAAGCTAAAAATAGACGACGAGGCGCCCATGGCCTGCTGAAAGCTGTTGTAGAAGTAGGCGAACTTGCGAACTGGATCGTAGAGCTTAAAGAGCAGGATAATGAAAGCGCCGAACATGCCCATCGTCATGTGGCCATGGAGGATTTCATTACGTCCGATGAACAAGAGCAAGGCTATGGCCACAGCTCCGATCGTATCCATCAAGGGTGAGCTGATGGACTGGATTCGCACATTGCGCAGGTTAGCGCGAAACAGGCGGCTTGCGGCTTTCTTGAAGCGCAGAATCTCCCATAGCTCGGTGTTGAACGCCTTGACGATCCGGTTGCCGGTGACGGTTTCATGCAGAATGTTCTGGATTTCGGCCAGCTTGTCCTGGCCGCTGCGGGTGCGGGTGCGGACTTCCCTGCCGATCTTTCGCGACGAGGTGATGACCACTGGGACAAACAACACCAGCGCCCAACTGAGGTGTCCTCCAAGCCGGATAACAAAGGCCATTCCGACAATGAAGGTAAAGAACTGCTGCAGGAATTCGCCGATGACCGAACTAACGGCAGTTTGCACGCGATCCACGTCGTTGATGAGGGTGGAAAGAATGGTTCCGGTGGCGTGTTTGTGAAAGAAGCTGGACGACCGCCGCAACGTGGCTTCGTACAGGTGGTTCCTCAGGTCGGTGATCATACCGAATCCGGCATAATTGACCAAGTAGGTACCCAGATAATCGCACAGGCCCTTTAAAACTGTGGAGACCACCAGCGCAAAGGCCACGATGTTCCACGCATTGTGCATGTGCATGAAATGGGGAACGACGAGTCTCAGATCGAAGTGCCATGGACTGTTGGAAAGCCCCAGCGTGATCGGGCCTTCGGGCGCATCAGGCCTCAGAACCTGGTCGAAGATGGGCTGAAAGAGGAGAGTGCGAAACGTGTCAAGCACGCCGACCGCAGCCAGCAACAGGACTCCAGGCAGCACCTGCAGCCCGTAAGGCAGGCCGTATCGGAACAGGCGCAGGAAGTTCTTCATGCCAGCCGGCCTGTCCGCTGGGCAGAAATTTCCAAGCCGAGCCACCGGAGTTGAGGGGGGAACTCCATTCCCGTATTGTATCCGGCTCTCGCTGGTGAGTCTCGGAAATAAGTCCATAACCGCAACGGTCTTGCAAAGGCGCCTGGGACCCGACACTTCACGCTTCTAGCCAAGGGCCGGAACCGAGCGCATTCGCTTTGTATGGCATTACACCATCTGTCAAGCGCCACGGTGCGCGAGAATTGCATCGTAAAAGGCACAATACTGGTTCGCAATCGCCTCTTCGTCAAAACGCGCCAGGTTTGTGAAACCAGCGGCGCGCAGTTGCTCCCTTTCTAGCAGGCCCGTGGCGATAGCCTCAGCCGCAGCCTTGGGGTCTGCCGGATCGATAAAGATGGCGGCTTCGCCTGCAACCTCGGTCAGCGGCGGACGGCCGCTGGCGACCACCGGACAGCCGCAGGCCTGCGCCTCGAGGATTGGCCAGCCAAACCCTTCATCGAGTGAGGGAAACAGCAGTGCCAGAGCGTTTCCATAGAGCGCCTCCAGTTCCTCATTGGTCGCGTCCGCGGCCTCGATGACGCGGTCTGCCAAACGCTCCGCGCGGATCAACTCCTTTAGGTCGCCGGTCATCGGTTTGCCGGCCAGAATCAGCCTGGTGGTCGAAAACTCATCCAACTCGGCCAGCCTCGCAAAGATACTGAGGACGCCCGCCCGGTTCTTGTACCATTGGTTTCCGCCAACGTGCAAAAAATAACGTTGGCCGGACCGCAACCCCAGCCGGGTGGCCAGGCTGCCGGAGATTGGCGCGCCCGGCCGGTAGCTCCAGTTGAGCGTGTTGTAGATAACGCGCAGCTCGACGCGGTTCCTGGCCGCATCGCCAATAAGATCCTTCAGGTCGCGGGCCGTCTTGGCGGAAACGCACAGGACGTGACGCGCCCCGCGCAGACCGGAGAGAATCCAGCGCTGCAACAACCGCCCGGACCAGCCGGTCGACGCCTGAGGGAACTCTCCCCGCGCTGCTCGGATCGCGAGCACATCATGACAGGTGATCAGATTCGGCTTCAGGCGCACGGTATGCAGATACATCGAGTTCGAGTGGTCCAGGACGTGAACCAGATCATGAGAGCGCGCCAGACTCCGCAATTGCGTTGGAAAAAGCAGAAACTTGTCCAGGTAGCCGAGATATTTCCTCAGCCCAGGGCTCCATGTCAGCCGCGAAAAGAACGCCTTCGGCTTCGTCACAGTAACCTCGTGTCCGCGCGCTTTCAAGGTGCGCTCCAGCCAGGCAGCGTAGCGCAACATGCTCTCCTGGCTGTCTGGCTCATAATTCGCCACTAGAAGGATCCGCATGAGTCCACCCTGACTTCGACAGCCGCTGCCTATTGACGGTTCAGGGCCTGGTCCCACTGCCGGGACGGAGCCCCCGCTGTGGAAACAGACCCTGCTGGTTGAAACAGATTCCTAGAAACTGATCTTTCGCTCCGGGAACCAAGTCAAGTGAATGGTCGTGGTAGTTACCGTCTGCAGACCGGGGAGATAAATGGGCGCCTTATAGCGCTCGTAGGCGAAGTTGCCGTTGATCTCGAAGTCTTTCCCAATGCGCTTGACCACCTGAAAGTTGAGGTCGTTCAGAGTGGTTCCGAGTGGAACGGGCGGTGACGTTTCAATTATGGTTTGACCCACTTGAGCATACGTGGCGGGTGTTTCAATAAAGTCCTTGTCTGCCTTCTGATTGCGCACACCGGCGCGAATCCATTCATTGCCGCTCAGATGATAAGTGATCCAGCCTTGGCCGCCCTTGTCTTCACGTCCGATCCAATCGCCAAAAAGCTGACCATTGTTGGTGTACCCCTGCTGCTGAACAGCTTCGTTGTACATGAACAGGCCATCCACACTGCGCGAGGTGGGAGGGTCGGTGGTGACGCCTTCGACGCGCACATCCAGCTTTGGAATGCCGGGCACGTGCGAGAGATATAAGCCAGGCCGCACAGCCGCGCGCCGCGGCGCATCAATGGGAGAGACATCATCGTGCGCCTCGGAGTCACAGTAGAGCGTAATCCATTTCCTAACGAAGGGAAGCCGGTAGGAGAAGTCGAAAGCGCCAAAGCGGGCGCCCGGATCACGATTGGTGAACTTGACAGAGGGGTCGACGGCGGTCAGGCTGAAGAAGCTCCTCAGAAAGGTCTTGATGGTAATAGGAACATGCCCTTTGCCTCCCCAGATCACGGTGCGCTCAAAGCCGAACTCCAGGTTTGGCGTGGGCTTGAAGCTGACCTTCTCGATATGTGTCCACGGGTCATTCGGATATGTATGGCCCTTGAGCGAACCGACCAGGAATTCGTAGCGGAAGGGACCGGTTAGCCGCGAGAGCAGCGGGACGCGCAACGGCTCGATGCGGTTGATGCGAAATGAGTAAATGTTCTCGGCGTTATTCGAGTAGGCCATGCCACCGCCCAAGCCGGGACCAAGCCAGTCGTCCTGCTTGCCGAACGATATCTCGTGATTGAGGTAATGGGCAGACGCGTATGCTTCCATCACGCGTACGCGAGTTGTTGTGCCGATGGGTCCAGTCGGGATGGTGGTCTGGTTGTAGGGGAGGCCGGTCGCCGGATTGATGGCTATCTGATAGAAGTTCGCATCGATCGTGGCGAGTTTCTGGGTCAGAGCGGCCGAGTAGCCGGTGGCCGAAGGAGCGCCTTGAAACTCGCCGCGCGCATAAATTAGAAAACGGCCGGCTGATGCGTACCCACTGGCGCCGGTATAGTTATTGAACCCGCTGGAGTATGGGCGCCCGTAATCGTTAATCACCGTCGAGCCCAGATGATAGCTGTCGCGCAGAGGCGTGCCGCTGATGGCCCGCGCTTCGGAGTAAACCGACTCTACACGCGTGTGGCCCTCATGGACCAGACATGGGCCCTGGGTGTCTGCGCGCAGCTCATGAATCAGTGCCTCATAGATACCCTGCGCCTCGTCCGTGGCTGACCCTGCGTCCGCGTCTTCGATGCGGACGCCGGTTTCCTCCAGAGCGTGATCCAAACTCGAACGCGTCCAGGGGCGCATCCCCAGATAGATGCTATCCACAAAGCCCAGTGAATACAGGCGCAGCACTGCCGGATAGACCCAACTGTCGACCGGAATATAGGGAGAGTCCAGCAACGACGGCTCGCAGACAAACGTCGGACGGCCCGATTCCTGGCCCCAGTGCCCTGTCCCTGGCGCCGCCCCTGCCGTTCCAGCCGCCTGCCCGGCCGCCGAAGCGCTGCTCGTCACAAAGAGAAGGGCTGCCAGCAACATTGCGCGGTAAAGAAGCGGAACCCGGGCCATACGTTTTCTCGCATTCATTCGCTCACTCACTCTCTCGGTATCTGTGTGCCCAGCTCTTGCGGCAACAGCGGCTAAACATCTTTATTCCGCATAGGGAAGTTACAGATTACCAGCCCGCGATCCAGCCACATGGGTAACGTACCATTGATAGGCTTCCTTCATGCCGGTCTCAAAGTCCGTCGAGGCGTTCCAACCCATGACCCGCAACCGGCTCACATCCATCACCTTCCGCGGCGTGCCGTCAGGTTTTGATGCGTCAAGCGTGAAACTACCGTTCCAGCCGGCGACCTTGGCAATGCTTTGGGCCAATTCCAGAATCGTCATGTCGTGACCGGTTCCAACATTCAAAAACATCTCTCCTGAGTAGTTCTTAATCACGAAGACGCAAGCATCGGCCAAGTCCTCCGAGTAGAGGAATTCGCGCCTCGGCGTCCCGCTGCCCCACAACTCGACCGCGGAACTATTCGCAACCTTGGCCGCGTGGATCTTCATGATCAGCGCCGCGACCACATGTCCGCCTTGGGCATCGTAACGGTCTCCGGGACCGTAGAGATTGGTCGGCATCACTGAAACAAAATCGCAGCCATATTGACGGCGAAAAGCTTCGCATAACTTGATGCCTGCAATCTTGGCAATGGCATACCATTCATTGGTCGGTTCCAGCGCGCCCGTCAGAAGCGATTCTTCCCGCATTGGCTGCTGTGCCTGGCGCGGGTAAATGCAGGAAGAACCCAGAAACAACAGCTTCTTGACACCTGTGCGCCACGCCGCATGGATAACATTGGTTTCGATAACCAGGTTTTCATATAAAAACTCCGCTGGGCGGGTCGCGTTCGCCATGATGCCGCCCACTTTCGCGGCGGCAACGAAGACAACGTCGATCTTTTTGTCTCCCATCCACGCGTCTACATCCGCTTGGCGCAACAGATCCAGTTCGCTGCGAGCCGCAGTGACTATCTCGCAATTCTCGCTGGCAAGACGGCGTACGATCGCTGAGCCGGCCATGCCGCGATGTCCCGCTACCCACACGCGCCGGCCTGCCAAGTCAAAGCTACTCATGACCAGTCCCTCTCATATGAGATTCCCTGGCGACAAGCTTCAAATCCGAATTCAACATGTCCGAGACCAATTCGGGGAACGCGACCGTATGCTTCCACCCCAGGACCCGGTGCGCCTTGGAAGCGTCGCCCTGTAGCAAGTCAACCTCCGTTGGGCGGAAGTAACGGCTATCTATCCTCACCAATGCGTCGCCGGTGGCCGAATCGATACCCACCTCGTCAACGCCCTTGCCCTTCCACTCGATCGTGCGGCCCACCTTAGAGAAAGCCAATTCGATGAACTCTCTTACGCTGTGTATTTCACCTGTCGCCAGTACGTAATCGTCGGGCGTTTCTTGCTGCACGATCCTCCACATGCCCTCCACGTAGTCTCGCGCGTGGCCCCAGTCTCGCTTCGAATCCAGGTTTCCGATATACAGGGTGTCCTGTACGCCCAGATGAATGCCGGCTACTGCGCGAGTTATTTTGCGAGTAACAAATGTCTCACCTCGGATGGGACTCTCGTGATTGAATAGAATGCCGTTCGAGGCGTGCATCCCATAGGCCTCGCGGTAATTTACAGTAATCCAGTAAGCATAAAGCTTGGCCACACCGTACGGGCTGCGGGGATAAAATGGCGTAGTTTCTCTCTGCGGAGTTTCCTGCACTTTCCCGTATAGCTCGGACGTGGAAGCCTGATAGTACCGCGTCCTTTCAATAAGTCCAAGGATCCGGATCGCCTCCAGAATCCGCAATGGACCCGTACCATCGGCATTGGCCGTATATTCCGGCGTTTCAAAGCTAACCTGTACATGGCTTTGCGCGGCCAGGTTATAGATCTCGTCCGGTTGGACTGCTTGAATGATGCGGATCAAGTTCGTCGAATCTGTCATGTCGCCGTAATGAATCTGGAAATGGCTGTCCGGCACATGGGGGTCTTTGTAAATATGGTCGATGCGAGCGGAATTGAACGATGAAGACCGGCGCTTGATACCGTGTACGAGATACCCCTTGCTCAACAATAGATCGGCCAGATATGCGCCGTCCTGCCCAGTGATGCCCGTGATTAACGCAACCTTCTGCATGAACTTGCCTCGTCGAACGAATTTGTAGAGCGGCCAAGCCAGATCCTATCTGGCGACGAATGTTCTTGTAGCGCGAATCCTCGGCTACGATCATGACTAAAACAGGGAGATCACACTGATCCGAACACCGTTGCAGATACTACCAGTCTAATGCATGCGTGTGTGGCCTTACCTGGAAGGGTGCGCCACTGGAAATTGGGCACTCCGAAAACTCCGGACCTGCAGAGATCTAAGTATCCTCACGTTGCCATCGCTTCTGCCGCTTCAGCCTTGGCATGAACGGAGAAGCCCTGGATCACATGAAGAATCTGAACAGTGAGAGCCCCGAATGCTGTATAGATATTCATTTTCAGAACGCCTTCAGAAGTGTTGAGGGGAAGAAAGATTACGCAGACAAGCTGTACCAGCGTCAGTAAAATCAACTGCAGCGATCCGCTCCACCAGAAAATCCACTTACGTGCTACCGCTACGGACCACATGGCCCCCACGAAGTACCCTATCGCCGACGCGTAAACCACCAGTCGTACCTGCGGAGTCAGATTGCTGTAGTTCGCGCCAAGCAGGAGAAGGTAGGCGCCGGGGCAGAGCCGCGCAGATGCAGCCATAAGCAGGGCAACTACCCCCACGGCACCCACAGTATACGCATATCTTTTGCGAAAGAGAGAACGCGGGGTCCTCGAGAAAAGGGGTCCGACCAGGACGCCGTTCGACGAGTTGAGCAGCAGAAACAGTTGGCCAATTCTACCCGCGGCTGCAACTTCCGCAATCTGGCTTACGTGCCCAAAAACCGCAATCAGGAAAAGCGAAATCTGGCCCTGAAGAGCTTGATACAGGGTTCCGGGCAACAGCGGCACCAGCAACCGGACCATCTCCCTGCCATGTTCTCTGGATGCCTTGCGTGGAACATCAATCAACGGTCTCGCCATAATTCTATAAGACACTCCCATGACCACAATGCTCAATGTGTTTGCTGCGATCACGGTGGTCGACGAGATGTTATTCGTGTAGTAAAGAACAACCGAGCTGACGATACGGAGCGCGGCAGCAGCAATCTGCGGACTGTAGAATGAAACTAACTTGTTGTTCAGCAAAAGAGGGATTTCGTAATACGAAGCCCAGGCCTGAAACTGTACCGTTAGTAATACCGCCAAGCCCAAAAGGATAAAATTCCGCTGCCCATGCGCCTGCATTTCAATCTTGCGAAACGCTATGGATAAGAGTATGGCGGCGCCGGTGATGAATAGCAAAAGAATTTGCCTGAGATGACTGGCGGTTCTTATATACGAGCCAAGAAGAGCTTTGTCTCGGTATCTGGTTCCGACAAGGCCCGAGATGGCTCCGCCAAAGCCAATATCGGTAAGAATGGCAATCATTCCCTGGATTCCGAGAGCTATGGCATAAACGGCGAAGTCGGTTTTCGACATCAAGCGTAGCAAGAGCAGTCCAGTTGCTGCGTTGAGCAGTTGGACAGCGCTCTGGCCGCCAAGAAAGGTAGAGAGTCTCTTCCCGATTCGTGAAGCGACGCTGAGGTTCATACGCTCCCTATGGAGTGATTTGACGGATGACACGCGCGGGAACCCCGATCGCGAGCGAAAAGGCTGGAATGTCCTTGGTGACGACCGCGCCGGCCCCGATAATGCTGCCCCGTCCAATGCGCACGCCGGGGAGGACGATTGCGCCGGTACCAAGCCAGCAGTCTTCCTCGATCGTAACCGGAACCTCAATCCCGCGACCGCGCGTCGCAATCTGTTCAGAATGAGTGATAGATGCGATCGAGCATCCCGTGGAGATCATAGTCCTCGCTCCAATATGCACGCCGCCCCCGCCGAAGATATGCGTGAAACTGTTAATTCCTACATCATCTTCAATCGTTACGCCGGCGGTTCCCCATATTATAGCGTTCGGACTTATACTCACCCTCGCCCCGCAGGAGCGAAGCGACTTTACAAGCTTTGCATAGCGATATTTCTGGTGCAACTCGATGAATTTATCCGCGCACCTGAATATCAGTTCTGATAGCATGATCGACTCCGACGGTATTGCTTTAACAAAAACGCATTCCCGGACCATCGCTGAAACTTCTGGAAGTCTGTTCGGACCCGCTAGAACCCGAAATGCGTTCTTCGGCGCGTGCTTTCCTTACGCCGCCACAATGGAGCGATACATGTCAATGTAGCGCGGAACAAGCACCTTCCAGCTATAGAAGTTGTCAACTCTCGTTTTTCCCAGTGCGCTAAGGCGGCGCAGCGTTTCTTTTTGGCCGGTCGCATGTTGAATCGCGAAAGTCAAGGCCCCAGTTGCTGCCATGTCGGCGTAGAGGGCTGCGTCTCCCAAGACCCATTGGAAATGCGATGAGTTATGACAGATCACAGGCACTCCTGCAGAACAAGCCTCGATGAGCACCATGCCGAATCCTTCGTTGAGCGACGCGAGCACAAAAAGATCGCTAACTGCCAAAAGCTCTGGAATCGTGTCGCGAGGAACAGTAATGAATGTATGACAGCCGGGAAGAAGCTCGGCAGCCAGTTCCTTAAGCCCGGCGGTTTCAGATGACGGCTCTCCCGCCATGCAAAGAAATACAGATGGATCGCGAAGGGCCGCGACCTCCCGGATCAAATAGTCGAGTCTCTTATGGTCCCTTTTGAGAACCGCGAGCGAAAGGACGAGAAACTTATCCTGCGGCAATCCGAGTCGCGACCGCGCTGGAAATACTGACCCCGTTGACCGAAATTTCTCTGGATCGATGCCATAAGGCAACAGGTGCATGCGGGCCGGCGCGATCCCGTATTCGAGCGCCTGGTCGAGACCGGTCTTGCAAACTTGATGAATAAAGACTTCGGGTCGGAAGTGCTTTGGATCTATGGGGCCGCCATTCGACTGTAATAGCTTGACCCGCGATCCGGACCAGCGCAAAAGACGAGCAAGCAGATTCCCCATGTTGCCTTCGCTATAGTGGACGATGTCGATTCTCCTCAAGATCAGATGAGGAATCAGCGCTATCGCGAACGTGACCTGTTCCCAGTAGTATGCTTTCAGCGGGTTCATAAAGCGTCTGAGGAAATCGCGACGGAGACAGGGCACCACAATTTCATTGGGCTTGCTCTTACCGGAGCCTTTGAACAAAATAACATCGGCAGGGCCGCTAAGCGCAGCGAACAGTTCCTTACTAAACGATTCAAATCCGCGATGCACGTGCTCTAAACCACAGCAGGCAATTGCTACGCGCATCACCGCCCCCTATAGACAAAGTCACTTTTGCTGGAAAATCGTCTTTCGACCCGCTTCCACCGTCGAGATTAGCGGAGGCTGGTGACAGACTCAACCGATTGGAGAATGGAACGGCCAAATGCCGCGCGTGAGAAGAGGCTGTGCGCTCGATCCCAAGCTTCGCGCCGTCTTTCGACGAGAGAACCCGATGTAACCTCATGTAGAGCGCACACGAAATCCTCCTGGCTTTGCGAACGGTAACCTGAGCCCACCTCGCCCATAATTTCGTCGAATGGACTAAGAGCGGGTGCAACCGGAATGAGTCCGTTGGCCATCGCTTCCACGAGAACATAACCCCAGTCGTCGAGAAGGGATCCAAAGCAGAAAATGTCTGCCCGCTGCATGACTATCTGAAGATCTGGCCGTTTCAGGCGACCGAGAAACTCGACCTCGATGGTTAGGTGGGCAGCCGCTTGTTGTATAGACTCATCTGACTCGCCAACCAGTTGGAGGACGGTTCCCGGTGGCAGACTTACCTTTTTCATGGCATCGAGCATCCACAGAATTCTCTTCCGTGGCTCGTTTAGCTGGACGGCAGCCATCAGCAGGCGAATCCCGCCTCCGCTGCGATCAGACAGTGAACCAACACTGGTGCCAGGGTAAGCAAGTCTTGCAGTTACTGACCGTCGTTGGAGGCTCTTGAGCAGCGCTTTAGATACGGGGAGCACACAGCCTGCCGCGCGATAGCCGCGCCAATCTCTTCGCCACCAACCAATCCACAACAGGCCTAAATGCAAGAACGCCCTCAGGGTCTTGTTTGGAACGAGCCGCGGAATCTTGCTCAGATAAGCAAGAAGGCTAACTGGATAACCCCAAGCCGTCACGACTTGCGGACAAGGAACGCCGCGGTCTACGAGGGATGACTGGTTGAGAATATAGGCTGCAGGTTGCACGCCGAGTGCTGTCAGGTGCGTGTGAATCTGTACCAGCACCCCATTCGGACCCGCTGCAAGATGCCCTCGCACGGTAGAGATTGCTTTTATCAATCTACTTTGCTGCGAGGCATGTTTGGCTGGGCTACCAATACGAATGACTTCAACCGCTGGAGTACCGGGAAGGGGTATATCCGGAGCTGCGATAAGTAGCACATTCCGCCCTAACTCATGAAGCGCATGAGCAGCTTCCCAACACCACGTGGCCATTCCATTCGTATTGTAGAGCCATGCCACAACCAGCAGATCCGATGCGTTGGCTGGTTGGAAAGAGGCGGCATCTCGGGAATTATTCTCAGTTACAGTTCCCATGTTGGATGACCCTCTATTGTCAGCTCGGAGCAACCCCTGACAAAGTGTATTTGCACACTCGGGGCGAAACATCGAATTGCTTAATTCGGTGTACTGCCACGGCACAGAGTGTGAGGTGGACGAGGCTATTCCAGCAATCACTTTCGATATTCTTCAAAAACACTTACATAGCGATTTAGCATCTGTTCCGTCGTGAATTGCTCAGCCAGTTTTCCGGCGTTACGCCCCAACCGGGCGCGCAACGCAGCGTCTTCTAGAAGAGCGCAAGTCGCGTCGGCGAGATGCAGGCTCGATGCGCTCGGGACAATCATGGCATTCTCTCGATCGCAAAGCCAGTCTCCGCCAAGTCCAGTCTGAGTAGTCACGCACGCCATTTTCATCGCCATCGCTTCAAGCAAGGCAAAGCCAAAGCCCTCGGACAGAGATGGAAATAGAAAAATGGAGTTCCGAGCAAGCTCTGCGATGTGCTCCTCAATCGTGACATAGGGGAGAACCGTGATCCTGTGGCGAAGCGACTCGTCGAAACCTCCGATCAGATCTCCCGGGATCAGACCGCTGCCACCAATGGTTAGACGGACCTCTGGAAACCGATCGACTATCTTGCGGAATGCTCGGGCAAGATAGAACGCGCCTTTGCGCTCAACCCATGATCCAAACCAGAGCAGAGAAAATGGGTCGCGCATCTCCATGGATGGAGCGTCTTGCTGCGCCTTTGCCATCGCCGGGTGAAGCGAGAGAGGAATGATTCTCACGGGCTTTCTGCTGGCAGCCTCGACCACGTCTGCATCGCGGCCGTTCTGCACGATTGTGATGTCGCAAAATCGCGTGCCTTGTTCATCCCAGAAGATAGGCAGTCGGCCAGTAATATTCCTATAAACCAGAGACGTCGACATGTGACCGCGCAAGGTTTCCGTGAGAATCGCCATATGATCGAAGAGACTGAGGCCATGGAGATGATGTACCAGGAGAGGGTGCCGAGCTGTTCCTTGGAGATGCCGAAAGAGCGGGTATAACATTCCGCTCGAGGCCATGATGACATCAAAGTCTTCTTCAAGAAAAGCCCTCGCGGCCTTGCTCGCAATTTGTGGAAGCAGCAATCGTCTTGCCGGAAACTCAAGTCTCCGCGGCATTGGAAAATCGCCCAAATGCAGACAGCGAACGACGTGCCCCCGTTCACGTAGACCATTGGTCAGCAAATGGTAAACCCGAGAGGATCCGCTGTCAGGATTGTAGGCGACGTGGGAGACCAGCAAAATGCGCATGGAGCGGAGCTTCCTTCCCGATGGGCACTGTTACTTGCGCAAAACGGAGTGCCACGCTACCTCGAAGTGCAGCACTTCGATTCGGGATGATCGTGGATTACGACAGGCCCTTGGGGTCGGGTTTAAGCGGGATGAAGATGCTACAGGGAATGGATTAAAACACCAGCCAGCGTATCCTGAGATGGAGCGAAGCGTTCTTTCAGGCGCAGGAATGGCGATTCAAGAAACTTGTAACTGAACATGGCGACTGCGACCGTTCCCCCGAACCACAGCATGAGGTACACCATGCCTGCAATCGTTCTGGAATGCAAATGATCCGCTAGCCAATGCAATCCAATGATCATGACCGGCCAAAATAGAACCTGATAGACGTAAACGCCATAGCTGTAACGTCCCATGAAACGCAAGAAGCGTCCACTAAAGAAGTGCAATTCCCAGCTGCCCGGAACAAAGCATCTTAAAAGCAAGCCGGAAAACACGATAGGAATTACCGCAAACCCTACCGTCTCCATCAAAGGCGTGAGAAAAAAGAAAGTACGTGTATAAAGCCCCACTCCCAGGAAGATTGCGACCGCCAGCCAGACCAGCCATCGTGTTCGATGCCACAATTCTTCAGCCGGCCACCGCCGCATGGCCAGTGTCAGCCACGATCCGAGCAATAGACCATCCCAGTGTGTTGGTAACTCCCAATAAATCAGATAGAGCGCGACTTGTCTAGGCAACAGACTGATCAGTACGAATCGCAACAGGATGCAGCAACTTATCAGCGCCAGGCACAGCTTCATGATCTTTCGCTGATCCCGCAGAAGCCAGATGATTAGCGGCCAAATCAGGTAATACTGCTCCTCTACCGCCAAAGACCAAAATGGGCCGATATATACGGCCGGATTCACATCCATGAGTCTGTGGTCGAAGGCCATTGCAATGTTCTGACAGTAAAACAAGTAGGTGAGGTGCCCACGCACCCATTGGAGGTGAAGCACTGGCGTCAGCACCGCCAAGAGCAGAAACACTCCGTAAAACAAAGGAAGAATTCGCAGCGAACGCCGGATGTAAAAGTTCCTAAAAAACCTTGGATGGTTTACGGTGTCGATCAGAATTCCGGTAATCAAAAAGCCGGAAAGGACGAAAAACAAATCGACGCCGATCCATCCGCAGCCGGCCCCGAAAGCCGCGACGCGACCCAACCATGAGGCCTTGAAGTGATCCGCGGTGCCATAAATGTGAACAATGAACACGAGCAGGATAGCCAACCCCCGGAGCCCGTCCAGCGCCTGATAGTGCGCTTGCCCGGAACGCGGCGCAATCGACCGAGGAGCATCTGCACCTTCTGGAGGATTGGTCGTCATGGTTCTCCTAGTGGGAATGCCGCGCCCATTTCTCAGCGTTGGCAAGCGGCGAAATGAGATTCGTACGCGTCGGCGACGGCATCGGGCTGAAAGTTTTTCAAGTGCTTCTCGGCTCTGGAGCGATAGAAATCAAGCAGTTCCGGAGCATCCAGTAAACGCATCAGGATGCTAGCCAATTCCTCGCAATTGCCCTCTTCGAATAACAAGCCTGCGTCCCCGACCGCTTCAGGAAGTCCCCCCTGTCTGCTTGCCACTGGAACGCATCCGCAGGCAATTCCCTCAACTGGTACGACAGACAACGCTTCAGGGGGCCTCGAGCGCGACGGAATTACGAGAATCTGGTGCTGGTTCATGAGTTCGGCAAGCTCTGTGCCCTGTCTCGGGCCCAAGAAACGAACATTGCGATCAATGCCAAGCGACTTAGCAAGCTCGCGAAGAGCTTCATCTTCTTCACCTTTTCCCACTACAGTTAAGACAGAATCCGAGCGATACTTCAAAACAATTTGAAATGCACATAAGAGCACGTCGACACCCTTGGCCAAAACCAGACGGCCAACGAACAAAAGATCGCTGTTGCGCGCTACTTCAGGCATTCTCTTGAAAACCTTGTTGGCGTACGGATTGTGGATGATCTTTGATGGCTCCAAAATAGTGCTCGCAAGATAATTGCTGACCGACAAGCAATAGGGACGCCATAACAGGCTGCGCTTCAAGCGGTCCTTCCATAACAAGCCGCCCTCGGGGCGAGCTAATGGGGTGTGATGGACGACGATGAACGCCTTGTGGGGAAATAACAGCCAGAGCGGCCAGCCAAGCCTCAGCGACAGATTGCTTTGCAGTACGAGGTCGGCTCGGCCGATCTCTCGAATCAATGAAACCGAATCTGGACACCGCACTACGCGAAAGACTTCTTCAGGCTCTCGATCCGTGCGGGGACTATCCGTGATCACGGTAACTTCATAGCCTCGACGCGAAAAGGTTCGCGCGAGTTGATCGCTCACCGTTTCGATTCCTCCGATGCTCGGAGCGAAAGCGTAAGAGATGATCAGTAATCGCCGCGGCACTTTAGCCATGCATTCCCCGTTTTCGTCTCTTGTCTACGATTGGACCACGAACCCAAGAGGGTCGCTTGTTGCCGCGCTGTTATCCCAAGTTAAACGGCTCTTCGAGTGCGGATTTCGAATTCGAGGACGCTCGCCTTAGTGAACGCTCCTAATAACTCTGTTTCATTTTGCGCTGGCCAATAACTCTTGCGGGGGTCCCCACGGAGATAGTCATGGGCGGCACATCGTGAAAAACCGAACTTCGCGCTCCAACGACAGCACCCTGTCCGATTGTGACTCCGGGAGCCACAAACACATCGGTAGCCACCCAAGCCTCTGCTTCTATAACTATCTTCTTGGCAAATATGTCGAAGGTTGGGCTCGTATAGTCGTGGGATCCTGTGCAGATATAGGACCGCTGGGATATCACCGTGCAATCCCCGATCTCTATCTCTCCGAGGGTGTACAACTGGACTTCGTCGCCGATGTGGCAATGATCTCCGATTGACAACTTCCAGGGGTAAGGAATCTTGACCGAAGGGCGAATGATAGCGTTTCTGCCAATCCTGGCGCCGAACAGCCTTAACAGCCAGGCCCGCCAACCGTACATCGCTTGCGGCGACATAGCGAAGAACGTTGACTGCACCAGCCACCACAGTTGTACCTGAATCTTCGAGCGGCCCCGGAATCCGGGCGGCACCGCAAATCGGTCGAGTTGCTGGAACACATACAGAGTATTATTTCGGTCCGGAGACAACCCCTGGACGAGTCTAGGCGTCGCGGCTACGGACTCGTCACTGCGCATCTATCCTCTCCTTCAGAGCGATTGCAGAAGGGTCGGGACAGGCGATCGCAGAGAGAATGGACTCACAACCGGGGCAACATGGTGAGTAAAACTTTCTCGCCAGGACGGCGTGATACTTCCAGAAAAAGACAATCACGGCAAGCTGGATATTTCCCCAGACCTGAAATACCAGGTGCGTTGGATTCTTCAGCATCCCAGCACGAATCTGTTGAGCTCCTCTGAAAACAAGAGTTCGAGCGGCCATTCGAAAGAAAAAGGCTGAGCCCTTGCCGACGGCTTTCGGGCCGTGCGTATGCAGAAAGAGCAGCACAGAAAGCGTGTGGTGCTGGACAACACGCCAGCCCGGCCGCCGCTCGGGCTCGTGCCACACTCTCGCTGCCGGCAGAAACAGAACACTTGTGTGTCTTTTCACTCGCAGCTGGAGGTCGACATCTTCCACGGCGGCAAAGGGAAAGCGGTCATCGAATCCATTGATCTTCACAAATAGATCTCGCCGGATCGCAAAGTTGCAGGACCAAAGATATCCGCCGGTTTCATTTGCCGGAACGTAATCCGCAAAGCTGGACGCCTTTCCATTTGCACTGATGCGCCCCTCAAAAACCCCGATCTCCGAATTGTTGAGTGCCGCGTCCCGATAAGCGGCAATCAGATCCTCGTCCGGTATACAGTCATCGTCGAGAAAAATGAGAAGCTCCGCATTCGCATATGCAGCTCCACAATTCCGGTTAGCGGCCGGTCCCCTGCGCGGTCCCTGGACTACTTGCACGCCAACTGCTTCCTCTGCCAGCGTTTCCCTGGTCTCCGACGCATTTCCATCATCGCTGACGATGATCGAACAATCCGAATGTGAACAGACATACGGGATAAGCCGGCTCAGGCATCGCTTGAGCAACTCGTGCCGGTACCTGGTGGGAATCACAATTGCAACGCTGGCCAATGCCATAAAAGCAGTCCAATTCAATTTCGAATGAATGCAGTGATCGCCAGTTTCGACTCACGAAACGGGAATCTTGGTTCTTTGCAGGTTCACTCTCCGTCATCCGACATGGACAGCAATGAAATGAAACTTACCTGCGATGATAGTGTTCGGCGGCGTGCGGAGGCGGGTTGTGTCACAGCCCTGCACCTACTTGCTCAATCCCGTATTCAGTCCACTGTGGAATGAGGAGCCGGGCGCCGACCCTTCGGCGGCTCGACGCTTCGGAATGCTCGTAGCCAGGCCTGAAGACTGATGCTTTTCACGCGTGCCAGCGCCGCCTCCTGACGACCCAAGCCGGCTTCGCGCTCCCCCAAAAATATGGCCTCCGCCAGAGGACGCAGAAACAGTACTGCGGCCCGAGGAATTGCGGGAGAGATGCGCAGCGCTCGTAGCTGCGTTCCCACGGGTGCTTGTTCCCTTCGGGCTCAAGTATCCCGATGCGGATTCGCCGCCTGCCGAAGGGGCGCCGAAGGCCGAATTGCGACCTTGCGTCGTGCTGGGGGCAGTGCGGGGGACTGCATTGAGGGTCGAACCGTCGCGCCAGACTCCGCGCGGCTGGGCTGAAGAACCGAAGCTTCCTTTTCCCGCCCCCCAGCTTGATCCTCCGCCCGATGTGGCCCCATGGACCGAAAAGCTAGCGCCTGCCGTTGAACCGACGCGCTGCGCGTTAGAGCCAAAGTGGGTCGAAACGTCCTGCTGTGCTCCCACTTCGTATACGCTCATGAAGCAGACAATCACGCTCAGCAGAATCGCAACCTGAGTGCTTCTTTTCCTAGAGTTCATCGAAGGGTTCCTTCCTGGGCTAAAGAGTTCGGCTCGATTGCAGCGGCCGAAACCATGCTGTGCTCGAAATGCTTCAAGACACGACCGGACGACCATCTTCGCCTGGCATACTCCCGCGCATTCTGGCGAAATTCCCGCAGATCCGCCCCGCGGAACTCCTGAATTCCCGCCAGTAACACCTCCCCATCTTCGGGCTTAACGACTCTTCCAGCTCCCGAATCCTGGACGGTTTGTGCAATCTCACTATCAGGATTTACCGAGGCAATGACCGGACACCCTGCGGCCAGATAAGTCACAACCTTCGACGGAAATGCAATCTCAGAGACCGATTTCAGCTGCGTCAAAAGGCAAACGTCGCTCGCCCCCATCAACCCCCGAAAATCCCCCGCGTCCAGTAGTGGCAAGAACATCACATTGGGCAATTGGAGTGCGGCAACCCTGCGTTGGATACTTCCGCAAACGGCGCCATCCCCAACCAACAGAAACTGTACCGACTTATCCGAGCGATTCAATGCAGCGGCATCCACGATAACATCCAACCCTTGCTTCACCCCCATATTGCCGCTGTGAGTGACGAGAAACTTGTCTTCGAGCCCATAACGACGACGAAATGCAATTCCTTCCTGCAACCCTATATCGAACAATGAGTCGTCAACACGCGGCTCGATAAGATCGACCTTCTCTGCGGCGATGCCTTTGTCGATGATCCGCTTTCGCATGCCGTTTGTCAGAGTCGTTATAAGCGCGGCATGGCGGTACGCGGCACGCTCAACACTGAACAGAAGTTTCAGCGCCCAGGTAGGGAGCATGTTCAATTCCGCAGCCGAGTCCGGCTGCAGATCTTGCACGTCGAAAACATACGGAGTATGCCATAGGCGACTAAGAAGAATCGCATTTACGGCGAGTCCAAGAGGCGGAGAAATGATCAACAAAAGATCGGGGCGGTTCTGAACAGCAGCTCTAATCATAGAGGAGACAACGAAGGTAGCTTCGTGCAAGACGCGCTTCAACGAGGTCGCAGGGTTCGGGATATAGGCATAGCTGCGCAGAATTCGAACACCGTTACGTTCCTCGTTGGCTGCAATCTTCCCGGCATATCTGGACGGCACCTTCCACTCCGGGTAGTAAGGAAATGTCGTGCACACCTCCACGTCGTGGCCCGCGGCGGCGAGATATTCAGCCCGATATGTCGTAAAGGCTCCGATCCCTGTGACTTCAGGCCAATAGTTAATGCTCAAAATCAGAATTTTCATCGGTCAACCTTCCAAGTGGCCATTCTAAATCGCTGCTAACAGTAAGACCTGCGCCTGCGCGATATCGCGCTCTGGACAGGCCCCCCGGTACGCTGCGATGAATCTACGAACTTCAACGAGTCGCCGATCCTGCCGAAACCGCTCCCGCAAAGTTCTGGATTCACAAACGTCACAACGCTCCCGCTTCGGAGCTGCGACGTATCATCTGGCGCAGAGCCATCGCGCAAAAGGCAGCAACCGCAAGTAATGCAACTGCCGCCGTGGCTATTAGCATCCACGGAGTTCCAGCGTAGGCCGCCGAATTCATCCACACATTGATAGTGTTCGACGCATAGCAATTGATTGGAGAGAAAGGAGGCAAAGACGGAGTGGGTGCTTTGAATGCTATGTTGCGCAGGTTTGACAGCGCACCGGCAATCATATCAAACGGTTGTCCTCCACTCAGCGACCAGAGCATCGCGTTATGCCTTCCCTGCACATCGGCGAGCGCCATTCTAAAGTGCCAATTGCTGATAATTGACGACGCGGAAAGAATCGCTCCCCATGTAAGGGCGCATCTGCGCAGAACGCGCGTCCATATACTTCCATTCATCCACTCCCACCCCGCGCACGCAGGAAGAACAAGAACCGGCGCAATCGTAACAAAGTGTCTTGGACCCCACCCCCAGCCACCGGCCCAATTACCTGCAAGTTTTGCATGGAGAACCAGCCACATCCCCGACAGCGAAGCCACGAAGGTAGCCTCACATATGTAGTCAGCAACGAATCGGCGGAAGCAAACAATAGATAGCAATGCAAGTGGAACAAACAGGAAGATGCTTTTGCCGGGGCTAAAGAGCAAACCCAGCATTCCAACCCTAAGATCTCCTGTCAGACCATTGTCCGAAGCGTATTGGGCCGATTGCACAGGCGCAATGAGCCAATGCCCAGTCCGTAAATGATTGTAGCAAGTTTGCCAGACCGCAAAAGGGACCAATACAATTCCGCCAATCAGCGCGAGCTGAGTCAGGCGTCTGCGATCCTGCCAGAAAGCGACCGTCAAGTATACAGCGAATGCTATCAAGGTTAGCACCATCGTCAGGCGCGTGATTACTCCTATGCCGCACAAGGCTGTGGCAGCCAGGAAATAACTCATTCTCATTGTTCTCTTAAACTGTGTCATGCACAGCATCGCCCCCGTCAGCAGGCACATGCACAGGACGCCGTCGAACAGATTACGTGCATAGGTCCAGACAAATGTGCAAAATGCGAAGGCCAGAGAACATTCAAGCGCCGTTGAAATGGATAGCATAAAGCTGATACGCAGCATTGCATAAAACAATGCGACGGTCATCGCGCAGTAGATCACCGGCATAATACTTAGCGCGAATCCAGTTATAAAGCCTATGGTGCGCCTGTCGTAGGTACCCGCCAACGCATTTTCCAGCACGAGGTTGGAAGCGGTCACGGGAAGAAGGAAAAGCGTGTTGCCGAATTCATGAGATGCATAGGTACGGCCATTGGGAGCAATAGTGTAGATACCTTTGCGAGGCTGTGCAAAGCTCAGCGCGCCATTCGTCAATACCTGACGAGCAACCGCGTAATCATAGGAGGCCTCCGATGTATCGAACCCCGACGATGTAAAGAGAAACACCGAGAACATCAATGCAAATACGAGTAGGAATTCATTGCGCAGAGTCGCAGGAGCGCAAGCTACTTGTTGCTGCCGATCAACCATAATCTCCTCGGTTCGAGTCATTTTCTGCGCTGTCTTGCCGATTCCGCTTTGTCATGGAGCGGGTTTGGCTTTGAATGGAATTCAAGCGATCCGTGGCGAATTCTCACGACTGCGAATCTGCGTATTCAGACAGGATCGAATTTCGCACTGCGTATAGCATATGTGAAGTCTTGGCAAAGCTTACCTGGTGAGTACCCCAATTGACCATTGTTGCGACTAGATCGCGCAATCGATATGCGCCGGGGTGGTATTCAATAGCGAAGGAATCGATCCTCGAAGGGTCGGACAGGCTGACGAGTATTTCGAATTCTGCGCCTTCGCAGTCAATCTTGCAAAGCCGAATATCCCTCCGGAGCTCAGAAACCACAGAATCTATACTGATTGTATCAACCTCAATTCTGTTCTGGATATTCTCAGGGATTGATGCCAGATGGGCTGCGACGATTGTATTCGCGCCGCCTCCCAGATAGTCTGAACACCACATCTGGGCTCTGCCTGTTGATGAGGAGACAGCCGCTTGTGAAGGTGTGACCGAAGTCGACAATCCGTTCCGTTTTATATTCTGCTGCAATCTCGCAAAGCTTTCTGGAAACGGCTCGAATGCATAAACGCTGGCACCTTTTGACGCGGCATAGCATGAAAAGAAACCCTGATTCGCTCCGATGTCGATGACCGTATCGCCGCGGCGTAGAGGGCAGCCAGGAACGTCGTAGTCGCGGCTGTACCACGTCTCTCCGAACATGTGAGATGACTTGACTGCGGCGGTGACTCTCACCCCCGTCTCGCGATCGGCGATTGTCATTAACCCATCGCCGGGGAATGCGCGTTTTAGTGCCATGTGGATAGGGTTGCCATACCTGACACACCCGTTCAACAGCTCGATAAAACGAGATAGCGACATAACAAAATTCCTACATTGCCCATTTCGGGAACAGGTTGTTTAGTTCTTTAGTTCTATGGAAGCTGAAAGCACGCTAAACCGCGGAATGAATCCGCGGGGATAAGCGCATCTATTGGGAGTTCGCTTCGACTTGCGACGGAGGTCCCCCTACAGATCTCCCGGCGTTCGGGACATAGTTTGTGATATCGTCCCTCCCGGGAGTTGCAGGCGGAGCAAGTTTGTGCCCCATCTTGATCAGCGGCCGCTCAAGAAAATGATAGCTGGCCATTGCGATACCCAGCGTAGCGGCATACCGCAACGGCGTACTCTCGAGTATCCCCAAAGGGTTTCCAAGATTGACATGACGCGTAAACAAAAGCTCTTGCCACAAATAAACGCCGTACGATATGCGCCCGAGATACTTAAAGGGCGCCCATTCCAGGGTCAACGCCAGATACCCATTAGGATTCAAGACTGCTCCAAGAACGGCCATCGGAATCAGCACTGCAACCAGAGTCATCTGCCAGAACGAACCCTCCCACCTGGAGTACAGAATCATAACTGGAATTAAAAGGAAGGGCCAGAACCGCAGCCATTTCCGCATCGTCTCCCTTGCCTTGCTCGATTGCGCAAAAACAGCAAAGGCCGCAGGGATCAGGAGTCCATCCAACCGAATATCCGAATGAAAGAGCACCTCTCCCCAAGGTCTGGACCCTAGCACTTGAAATCGGTGGGCAGCAACGATCAGCGAAAACCCTAAGAGAACGGGCACGCGCCAGCCCCTCCGAGTGAGCAAAAGCATCGCCGGGAGGATTAAATAGAAGTGCTCCTCCACAGCCAGCGACCAGAAATGACCGACAAAGTACGAGTCCGGCCCGAGCTTCCCCATTATTGAACTATAGTTGCGAAGGAAAAGGGCGGAGCCAAGCAATTCACGCCAGCCAATGTGAAGCACGCCTGTAGAAATAAGAACTGCGATCACGCCGAGATAAGCTAAAGCGGGAGGCAGAATGCGAAAGGCACGGCGGATATAGAAATTTCGCAACGAGATTCGGCCGAAAACCCTTTCTTCCTCAAGCAGCCTCGAACAAATAAGCAGGCCGCTGATAGCAAAGAACAGGTCGACTCCGCTCCACCCCCCGTGCTGAAACAGCCACTCAGTGGTGAAAGGCCCGATGGAATGCAGGCTGTCGTGCTGACAAATAACGGCGAGGATAGCGACCGCTCTCCAACCATCCAGCGTCGGCAGATAACCCGTTTTCCCATCCGAACGTAGGGATTGCTGTCCAATTCGTGGTCTTCCTGGCAATGTCAAGGCAACTCCAAGACGGCAGTGTTAACCGAGTACTTGCTGTGATCCGTAGAAACGGATTTTTCAGCTTCCGCGCAGCCAGAGAAGGCACGCCGGAAAAGACGGCAAACTGATGAGCAATGTACCAGAACCAATCCTCATCTGCGCGGCACTTCAGAAATAAAACAATGCGCCGCGATTTTCAGTTTTGGGGGCCGGCGATCGCTGGGGCAGCATCAGCCAGCGGTTCTGTCGCCCGCATTGGCATCCAGGACCATGGCTTGAATTTCTGTAAAAAGCTTCGGGCAGGCTGCTCCAGAACCCTGAATACAAGAACAGAAGCTCCGATTAGGACCATCACGTAGAACATATAGAAGGGCAGATTCGAATTTGCCGTCGGATCGACTTTGCTCATCCCTGCCGCGGTCCAGAGCTGTTTGGAATACTCGAACAGTGGAAATTGAAGCAGGTACACGGCATAGCTAGCTTCACCTAGAAGTAAGAGCGGACTCCAAGAAAGCATTTTAGAAAGCCATGCGGGCCCTCTTCCGCTACCCAGAGCGATCAGAGCACAAAAGAAGATGCACGCAAGAGATGTCCTTGGACCACGGGCAAATTCGTAATTGAAGACGATGTCCATGAATCCTGTCACTACTATCAAGCCGCATGCTGCATTCAGCAAGTTGGACGCGCGGGCTCCAAGGTCTCGAATGCGCTGTTCCATCAAGCACAGAATCATCCCCATGACGAAGAATGCGGTGTTTATGATGGGATTGCAATGCAGGAAATAGACCAGGTTAAAGGATTGACCTGCTGTCGCATACAATTTAGCGGCTTCCCAGTCGGCAATACCCAAGCCAAGAGCGCCAAGAAAGATCAGGCCTGCACATTTTGCCGTAATCAGCTTCCAACTGTTGCCGTAAATCCAGGCTAGCCGGCGCGACAGTGACGGAAACGCGAAGTAAAAGAATGCCTCCACGCTCAGAGTCCAACCTGGAGGGTTCCACCCTCCAAAAAAAGAATTCCACCATGCTTGCAACAACATCGCATTGGTCAGAAATGTCGGCACCAGCCGGAGTATCGCTCCATATGTGCCATGCACTTCCACCGAATGAGCCGTTGTAATGGGAATGTCGATTAAGAGGGCAAAGAGGTAAAGGGGATAGACGCGGGCAAATCGTTTCCACCAGAAGCTACGAACATTGAGAGTCCGAGACCTCGCCGGCGTACCGGCGTAGTTGTACGTAAGGATGTATCCGGAAAGAATGAAAAAGAAGCTGACGCCCATCACGCCGTAGGTGGCCAGCAGGTGGAATCGGGAATCCTGTCGAAAACCCGAGTCTGGCCCAGTAAAAAAATGGCACATCACTACGCCTATCGCCGCGAAGAAGCGGAACGAGGTCAGCGGCCCTATCTTTGGTTTTCCCGGTGCTGACAATGTTGCCTCCGTCAGTTGCAGTCTTGTGCAGAACCTCGCCGCGATCCCTCAAGCGGATTCATGCGGTCCGTTGCTTCGCTCCGGCGTACCGTCCACTACACCTGACAAACCAATCAGTAACGCAATTCTCGCCTTCAGCGGGGCTATACCCTTGGGCTCATTGCGACAAGGGGGTTGCAGTCTTCAATAGGCACGAATTCTACGGTAAGACTGAACCGATTGAGGATTCACCGTGTGCGCCAATTCATTTGGTACGGTGACTCTCTTCAGTGCTGCAAGAGAAAATCCCATAACAATCACGGCGAATCCCTGAAGCGTCGGCTGTTCCAACGTACTTAAAGCCACCAAAGGAATGAGAGATGGAACCAGGAACCATGCGAGTGGCTGGTGCTCGCGCACCCTCGACAGCGCTTTCCCTGTGATCATGACTGCAAGCATGACTTGAAATATAATGAAGGCGAAACCGAATATCGGACCAAACTCAAATAGGATACGTTCAAACCCACCTTCACCTGCCAGAAACTGCTGCTTTCCGGTCAACAGGGTCGCTGCCGCATTGCTGCCAAGACCTATCCCCGTCCCGAACCAGTGATCTCCTGAAAAGCTGCTCTCTATTGCCCTGACCACGGGACCTGTAACGCGCGAGCTGATTGTGGCCTCCGTACCCCCTTCAGACCCGGAGGCTTCGGAGAGACGTATCTGGAAGGTTCGCGTCGACTCAGAAACCACTGGCAATTGAGAAACAAGCAGTCCCACGATCATCAGAGCAAAGACCACCTTTAGTGCAGACCCAAGCTGCGAGACGCCAAACATTGCTGCCGATGCAACGCATGCGAGTATAGCCGCCAAAAGGACGAGCAACGTGCGGCTTCCGGTAACCGGGATCGCAACCACGAGTGCGACGGATGCCGCATAGATAAGCCATCTCTTCGCAAACCTGGGATCGGCGATGCCGTAGAAGATGAACGCCGCCGCCAGGGGGAGATAGGTCGTCGGACCGGTTACATAGCTAAAGGTTGCAGAGGCCCTAACATGGCCGCCTGAATATGCAAGCTGCGTGCTGCCGAGGGTTGCGCCTTTGTTTAGAATCGAACTGGGTGCGGCGCGATATTGCGCCACTTCCAATGCCGTTAAGGGCAGGAGTAGCCAAAGCAAGCAGAGCCCGAATTTGCGCAGATCGTCGTGGTCCAGATTCTCGCCCATGATGAAAGCTACCGGGAACGGGAGCAGGTAGGAACGCAATCCATACATCGCAACGAGCCATGAAGTTTCGCCTGCAACCAACTGAATGAAACACAGGGCCAACAATCCGGCGGCAAGAATCCCAATGACAGAGGACCACTGCCTCGGCCACTTGTGCGTTCGATAGGCTTCCCAGATGATGAGGAGTGCTACGGGGTCGCGAACAAGCAGCAGTGGAACTGAGAGCTGCGGCAGCACCCATTTGCGCAAGGCTCCTTCAAAAAACAGCAGCAGGAAATACAACCAAAAGAGCTTCTTCAGCAATGGCATCCGCTGACGCATATTAGTCAAGCGTGCCGATCTTATCATTGGCATAATGCAACCTTCACAGTTTTCGCCCAGGTTTCACGATAGACATCCCAGGGCCGCTTTGCCGCTGCATCATGTGCGTAGTGCGACATCTGCGCCAATCGCTCTCGATCATGGTTCAGCTCACTCAGGCGGCCCGCAATGGCCTCGGCCGAGCATATCGGTACAATAAAGCCCTCCTGCCCATCACAGATCAGGTCGCCGGCTCCCACGTTCGGCGTAATAATGACTGGGAGACCGCACGCCAGCGCCTCCGTTACCACGAGTCCAAAAGCTTCGCTGATCGAAGGAAGCACGAGCACATCCGATTGCGTCATAACGTCCAAAACCTGGCCGTGAGGAATAGTCTGAAACCAGCGCCAACGTTTGCACGCGCTGTCGACAAGATCGTTAGGGGCGAAGCGCTGACCAATCATCGTGAGTTCCACATCCGATCCAAGCATCTCGACGGCCTTCAGCAGGTATCCGATTCCCTTTCGCTGGTGCAAAGCACCCGCAAACAAGACTCGCAACGGACGGCGAGATCCGGTTGGACATTCCGGCCTGGCCCGCACTGGCGGCGCGCCGTACGGCACAACCAGAATCTTATCCTGCGGGACCACTCCGGCCAGCGTTCTGCGCACATGCTGGCTGGCAACAACAATGAAGTCTGCAAGAGCGACTTCTTCGTCCTTCTCTCGCATGTGCTCCTCAGAATCTGACAGCTTCGGAAGCACGGACGCCAATTCCGGATTGCGCGCGGCCTCTTCGCGCAGAAGGTCGCGCTCCCAGTACCAATAGCCGCTTGGCAGGTCATAAATAGTGGCAATACCTTGCTTCCTTGCCTGACGGAAAGTCTGAAGTGCACCGCCTTCGTAGGAGTACACGGCGTCGACGCCGACATCCATAAGCCGCCGCGCCACGCAAGCATCGAAGCTGCGGTACATACCGATAACAGAGAACGGGCGCTCGTCTGAGCAAAGCAGGCTGTCAAGCGGCGACGACCGCACGCCCAATCGAACAATCTCTCTCCACGGGGCGGACCTCACAAGTTCTTTCGGGGTATCCGCAAAAGCGCGTCTGGCCAACTGTTCTCTTAAGCTGGGCGGGAGTAGTCGATTCCATTTGGATTGCGGGTTCCACGCAACAGTTGTCCAGAACTCGGCGAGCATCTTGTGCTCGACCAGGCTGCGAAGAGCATTTCGCACGTTCTGATTGCCCGTCGGATGGGACATCAGAACTGCCGGCTTATCCTCGCTCCCGCAGTTTACGTACCGTCCATGTTTACCTTCGCGTGAGGTCTCCATCGCCAGCTTCTCATCGTCAACAAGACGCATTTCCAAGCTATACCCCCACGATTTTGGCAGGCGCGCACATGTCCGTTTCAAACTCGGCTGGCGACTGAAAGAGCGATCGCCAGTAAGTTGCTGCGTGTCTATGCAGCCGATGGCCCGAGTACCAATTCCAAGCGGCTGTCGAGCAGCGCTCAAATCCGGCAGCCATAGCAGCATTCGATGTCTGCGGGCTTATGAGATGGACTCCGTCTCTCAGTCCGTCTTCCTCCCGCGTGAAGGATTCCGCAAGCACAGGGATCGTACCGTGCGCACAAAGCCCCGCGAATATTCCGGACTTCGCCAGACAAAATGATGGATGCGGCACGAACCCAAACATCGACTGCGAGAGAAGATTGCCAAGATCGGCCGCAGCCAGGACTCCAACGCATCGCACCGGGATCCCGCTCAGGATTGAGGGAGCATCGCACTCCGACCCGATATCTAGAATCTCCGTTATGCCAAGGCTGTTCAACATGTTTCCCAGACGAGACAGACGCCTATAGGATTTTTGCCTCGTGCCGGGAAGGCCAAATACTACCAATGTCTTTTGTCTGGCGGCCACACTAGAAACCACTTGGCTCTCCCCGACGTTGGAAAACACGGGCAGCCGATGAATAGGTTTGACTTCGTCTTGGATGGCTTCGCGTTCCAACAAGCCTGCATGGCGACTCAGATTGGTTGCAATCAGATCGCATTCTCTCGCAACCCTGCCCGCGACCTGTCTCTGGCGATGTGAATCCCAGAAGGCGGATGTCCATGGCATTCCGGACGCGGACAATTCATGGAAGTAAACCCCAATACGGAATTGCCCGCTACTTCGGACACTTTGAAGCGCCTCGGCAAGAACAACCGGCGCTCCATTCGCCGAGTAACCATATCCGCTGTAATGGACGAGGATCGCTCCAGGTTGCCCTTTGCTGAGGGAAGTGCAGGCCTCAACAAGCTGCGGTGGCTTGCAATAGACTCTGGAAAATGGGGAGTCGCACGGCTCGATCGAATTTAGAACGACAAACGCGGTGCCAATCCCAAAGCTGGATTCGAGTTCCTGCGCTAGCAATATGGCATGATCACTTACGCCGCAAGCCGCGGGCTTTAGCTGTGGAACTACCTGAATTAGCAGTCGATTCGCAGCGGGCATAGGAACGCTCGTGAATGTGAGAATGAGCTTCCGGCTCAGTCCCGGTAACCTTGCATTACGGTCGTGATGAGAAGCCATCGTTTCTTGAGCGATCCGCCAGGATGCGAGAGCATTGGGCTGGCTAGAGCCAAAGCCATGAACTCCAAAATATGACGGGCAAGCAGTCCGAGCTTTAACAGGAATGTTTGCACCCGCAGGTGTCTCTGCAGCAGGCGAAATCGGGCGCGATGAAAATTCAGCACACGCCTGGAAGACCAGGCGGAGGCCTGATCTTCGTTGTCGTGGACAACGCCCTTCAGCTCAATGACAGCCAGTTTCCAGCCGTCCCGCTGTGCTCGCCAGCACCAGTCCAGATCGGAGTCTGAAAATGGAAAGGAAGCAGCATCGAATCCGGCAGTCTCTTCCCAAGCGGTTCGCTTCACGAGCAGGGGGCTGGTAAAAACAACATCGCATGTACCCCAAGGATAACCGTCGAAAGGAGGCTCCGCGCGCAATCGAGGCCGCCCGAGGCCAAGGATTGCCGATAACTGCTGGCCGATCAGAAACTGCAGCACAGAAGGAAGCGAACACCCGAAGCCGGCTGGTTGGCCAGAGTGCTTTGTAACCGTGAATCCCGTGGCTGCGAGTTGAACATGGGAATCCAGCAGCCTCGTGGCTAAGGCGATCGGCTCGCATCCTGCAATGCTGTTGTCTGTCTCAAACAGGAACAACCATTGCAGCTCAGGGTACCTGTCGATGGCATGACGGCAGCCGGCGTTCACGCCTGCAGCGAACGAAGAGTCCTCGCCGGGAACCGGGGCAAGAATGAGGACCTCCGGAACAGAACAGGAAGATTGATACTCTCGCAGCCACTCGACGCTGCCGTCAGTAGATCCAGCTTCAAATACCACGATCGCAGTGCCAAACGGAAGTTGCCTCAAAGCGGAGGTCAGAGAGGACAACGAGGTCTCAAGCAGAGCTTGCCTGTTGAAGGAATTTACTACCGCGACAAGCCTGATCGGATCGCCGCCGTAATTGGGCGGTTCCGGCACACCAATTTGCTCATCGTGCATTGGGCTTGTCCCTATTTTGACTGTTGACAAGTGCGCGATTGCCTAATGCAACTGAAGTTAGCGAAGGCTGTTTGCGTGGTTGGGTTGAGCTTTCCAATGCCCGGAATGCGGTCACCGAGACTGCCATTGGAGTGCTGGAACCTGAAGCCTCATCGCCACCCATGCGCTTAGACAACGCGGCCTTATCCAAGCTTCCCAAACTTTTCAACGGGACCAGCGGGTCGCCACCCAAGCCACCTGCGACAGCAAGCCAGCATGGTCCTGGCAAGCGGCATCCAGGTGGCACTAAGTCGATGAATACCAACACTTGGGCAAGGGCAAAGGACGTACCGATCCGTTGTCTGCATCGAGTCTGTGCGGGAACACCATTTGCGGCTTTGTGCAGCTCACCCTACTCTTGTTTATAAATGTGAATTCAAGAATTCTGGGTATCTCTATATCCCCTTTTCTAAACACGCCATCCGCATTATTTGGATGAATATGCACGACGTGAAAGAATTCCAATATTTTCTGAAAACAGGAGGATATCAGTGTGAATGCGAATGGGTCGAATAGCCTGTCGAGGAAATGAAACTCGATCGCCATAATTCGAAACTGGCGAAGCAACAGGTCCGGCATATTGAGAATCACCTCATATTCGGAGCCTTCAATATCCATCTGCAACACCAAATCGCCGACGTAACCGCTGAGATACTGATCTTTCCAGGTTGAAAGAGTCATTTCGTGCCCACGATCGGAAGACCCCAGGTTTTTCTTGTCAAAGGTAAACTCCGGTCTCGATGTCGCTGGGGAGTTGACGGAGTAATCCGCGAGAAAGGACTTAATCTGTCGATCTGCCAAATCGTTTTCAAAATCAGATATGGTGCTTACTCCAGGCGAAAAGCAATACTCTATTCCTTCAAGATCGTCAGGGATCAGGTATCCCCCATCCTGTTGCCCCCCAATACGAATCAGATCGATTCCGCAATCCATAGGTCTCAATTTCCGGATGAGATCGCGTATGGCGGTGGTGCTAGTTTGCGCAGTAAGATTGACGCCCAGCGCAAGAAGTCCAGACCTGAGGTTCCCGCGGATTCTCCTTACTCTTTTTTCGTCCATATTGTCCTTTTGAAATTTGAGCCTATGGGCACAGGGGCATTGGCATTGCGTTCGAATCGATGTCGTTGTTGCCAGTCGGTGTTCGTGGGAATCTGAAATGCGGTTCAAAGACAACAATGCGAGTCCATTTTCAGGACAAATTTGCGCTCGATGCTCCGTTTAGTATGCGGTCTTATAGACCGCGACGCTGGTGCCGATGCCTAGGGCGGAGTTTATCGCTTGTTCCGCCACAAGCCTCCCATTGCTCGTGGGAACATACAGAATATCTCCGTCCTTCAACTCCACGTCTGGCGCCTTACCCCTGTAAATCAGTTTCACTGAGACGATAATGTCTTCCTTCCGGCCACCTTCAAGCGTGCGCACCAGATGCACGCTGTTCAGGGAAGCGGCATGCCCGCCCCCCCCGGCCAGCGCCATGACTTCCTCTACCGACAAGGTTCGGCGGCCTTCAAGGACGTAGGCTCCCGGCCGGGAGACATTGCCAAGTACGTAAATGAGTCCGGCCTTAGGTACAGTAATCGTATCGCCCGGAAATATCTGCACTTGCGGGATCACTGGAGTAAGCGCTTCGGGATTGTAATCGACCGTGATTGGATGTTCGGGATCGCCTCTGCGTGCGATGAAGACCTTCGAGGATGCAGCCGGCGTCACGCCGCCGGCTGCAATCATCACGTCGTTGAACATGCGAACGCCCAAGGCCGGAAAAAGACCACCGGATCTCACCTCCCCAGTGACCAGGATTCCCTGTGTCGCGTATTCCGCTATGAAAACGGTGACGAGTGCTTTGGACGGTTTCAGAATATCGGCATCCGCGTAGCTCTGCTCGATCGTTGTCCCCGCCTCTTCTGCGGTCTCGCCCTCCACATGAACTGAACCTAGAAGCGGTACGCTGACGTCCCCCTTCTCGTTGACCCTAAAGTGTCCTGACATTTCCGGGCTGTCGAACACTCTGAGTTCAATCAGATCGCCAGCGCCAATCCTCAGCGCCGGCGCCGAAGCCGGCGCCGGATTACCGGATTGCTGTGCTGGACCGGCAGTTGCTTGTAATAAGAAAAATGCCGTAATGGCTGCCGCTAACGCGATTGTCTTCGCCATGTTACTCACCCTTTTCCTCATCCTCATGTCCGTAGGCGATGTCCGAGTCGGCACGCGGATTTCGGTATCCATATCCGTAGTTGTAGCCGTACATGCCGTAGCGATATGTGTAGAAGTTCTCAAGCCGCATGTCGACATCGTTCACGACCACCCCGGCGATGGGCGCATTGATCCGCCACAGCAGATCTCGCGCGCGGATCAATGCGCGCTTGCGAGTCATGCCGGCGCGGGCAACCAGGATGACCGTATCGGCAAGTGCCGCCATCGCTTGCGTGTCGCTCACTGCGAGCACCGGGGCAGTATCGATGACCACCCGGTCGAACTCCAGCGCCCACTGCCGCAACTGTTCCTCCATCCGATTGGAGGAGAGCATCTCGGCTGGATTCGGAGGCCGGGGCCCGGTCGGCAACACCCGCAGCAACGGCAGTTCAGGCAACGGAGTCGCCAGCTCCCTGTTGGCTGCCGGCTGAGTGAGCACCGTCGACAAGCCGAAGCTCTTGTCATCCAGGTTGAATACCCGGTCAAGGCTTCCGCGACGAAGATCGGCATCCACCAGAAGCACACGCTCGCCGCGCTGTGCAAATGCGATGGCGGTGTTGACGGTAGTGGTTGTCTTCCCTTCCCCCGGGAACGCGCTGGTCACGACGATAACGCGCGGCGGTCTATCGATAGAAGAAAGCAATAGAGCGCTGCGCAGGCCGCGATAAGCCTCGGCGGCATGAGATTTGGGACTGTACAGCGCGACGAGCTGTTGCATGTGGGAACCGGCAGGCACGGGCTCTTCAGGCTCCTTGCGCTTGCGCTTTCCCCCCTCCATCAAGATGTGAGGAATGGTCGCCAGCGATGCCAGCATCGAAACGCCTTCCACCTCTTCCGACGTCTGAAGCGTATCGTCGATTGATTCGACCATAAAGGCAACAACGGTGCCGCAAAGCAGCCCGCCAATCAGCCCCAACATCAGACTCAGCGATTTCCGCGGCTCTACCGGAACAACGGGAATACTAGCCCGATCCACAACCGTGATGTTCGTCGCTGATAGGCCAGCCGTTACGCTGGCTTCTTTCAGCCTCATCTGCAAAGCATCGTAAAGATCGCGATTGAGCCCCGCTTCGTGCCTGAGAATTGCATATTGAGCCTCGTCTTCGTTCAGGCGATAGGCGTCTTCTTTCTGCGCATCCAGACGCTTGTGCAGCATCTCTTCCAGACGAAGCGAGCCTGCATATTCATCGCGCACCTGGCGCCTCGCAATGGTTACTTCGCTGTTGATTCTGGCCTGAACCTTGTCGATCTGTGCCTTGAGGTCCTGCATCTGTGGATGGTGTTCCCCATACTTTGAAGCCAATTCTCCGCGCTGTGTTTGAAGTGCCCCAAGTTGGCTGCGGAGGGCCCCAAGCTCGGAATCGTCGCCCATCAGCGCCACAAGGTCCGGGTCTTTAGAGTCCAACTCGCGCATCCGCGCTTCCTTCATGATCCGGTCTGCCTCGGCGCTCTCCAAGTCTGAGCTGATCTGTCCCAGGTTTTGCATGGTAAGATTCGAGGTCTCGTCCGTACCTACAATGTTGTGCTGCTTCTGATAGTCCGCAAGCTGGCGTTGCGCATCCTCCGCAGCCTGTCTGAGTCCCTCAAGCTGTTTCTGGAGCCAGATCGAAACGTGCATGGTTCGATCGAATTTCGACCGCAGATCTTCGTCAATATATGTATCCACGAGTTTGTTGACGACATCGGTCGCCAACTTCGGATCATCGCTGCGATAGCGAATGTCAACCATCTGCGTGGGCGGCACGGCCTGGACACGCAATCCACCCCTGATGAGCCCGATCAGGGCAAGACGCTCCCCCGGCGTCATCTCGCCTGAAGACCCCGCCCCGTTCGCATTGGCGCCTTTGGGTTCGGCAGCGCGCACTCTGCTGATGAGATCCAGGCTTTGCGCAGTTTGAAGAATCACAGAGTTGCTCTGTAGAACCAGAATCTCCGTCTCCAAAGCGCTGCCGGCTTCCCCGCCGCGCCCTTCTTCGTCGAGCAAACCCTGCAACCCTACGTTGGGCGTCGTATTCGGTTTGATTTCGATGCGCGAAACACTCTCATAGACCGGCTTGGTCCGGAACGCGTATAAAGCGGCCACGGCCAGGAAAATGGCTGCGACTGAGAGGATGATGAAGCTGCGCTTCATCAGGACGCGCCACACGTCCATGAGGGAAAGCCGGTCTTCGGACGGCACGATCGACACCCTGGCGCGATCTACCTGTCCGGCTTGCGACTCGGGCTGCAGGTCAATAGACATTTACACTCCTAAAAACGATTGCAACCGGTACTTGATGCGATCGCCGGCCAAATGATGGAAACGCTGGCAGCTAAACGGATTTGACCCTTTGCAATGCTCCAGCATGGCGGCAGGGCTTTGGAATGTTGAGGGGATAGGACAGGATAGCGAGATTTCGAAGATGATAGACGAGCTTCGGGCTGAAAACTCCTCCCAATTTAGCCAATCGATATTCAAAAGCACCTGAGCCGCGATGCCGCAAAGTTTGTGAGGGATACAAGCCAAGTTCAAGCAGCCTCAACGTAAAGTCCCCCATGAACAGAACCTGTCGTACTGCACGGTTTGGCCACATCGCTGGGCCAGATTACCAGATTAGCGCCCAGTAACTCGTCGTTTGCGCCATCGCGGGTATTTGCTACCGAAAAGATTCCCAGGCTGGACGAATTCCTTCTTCAAAGCTAGTTCTCGCCGCCATCTCAGTATAGGACTCCGCCCAAGGCTCGGACTCTTACGAGGTCTGGCGTTTGTGCCTTCTCATTCGCCGTCAAACTCCACCACCCAGAGACCTTTCTGGATCGACCAACAGTGCCCAGTTTTCATTTTCGCTGATGCAAGCGCGCGGCAACATCCCCGGACAATGACTCATCGCGAATTCTCATTTTTGGCAACGCTTCGCCATCCTCACTTGGGTAAGGGATTCTGGCTCACAGTTTGAGTCTACTCTTACGGCCGTGCAATTGAACCGGAATCGCACTCTGGAGCTGCATTGCAGGTGCCTCACACGAAAGCATGCGCTTTCACACATCTTGTCCTTATTGTCATCCCACGACAACATGGTGGAGTTCTCCATAAACTATAACAGCGATAGCCGGGCAGTCAACCGGCGTTGCACGTAGACTATCCGTGACTTTCTAAAGAGAAAGAACGCAAAATCGCAGCTTTTCAGAAGTAGTTGCGGAATGTCAGTTCTCATCTTTCGTGCTTTCAAACAATTGTGGTCATGTACTCTTGTAAGTCCGGGCGAAGGCTGTCCCCATCGCTCTATCTGAATCTGTTTACCTTAGGATTAGGTCATGATTGGAGCATCTTTCAATTGCAACTTTGCCGTAATCATACCTCGGTGCTGACGGGACGGTTCGCCTCTGGCCTCGGCCATCCACATCGCAAGCGACTGCTTGCATATAGAGTAGGTCGGTGCGGGCTCCTACGGGCAGCCAACTGCGCGACTCTGGACTAAAGCGCCATCGGCTGGACCGGTTTGAGGCGGGCCGGAGGGACAGGTGGTTCAGAATCGGGCTCGCACACACTCATTTCCACGCAAACTACTACCATCAGGGCTTCAGCGAGTCTCCCCCGGCGAGCAGAACAGTCCGTCGATGCACACTGCTGTGCGGTTCAGGGCGTACCTCTTTAGAAAACTGCTCCTTGCTCGGGAGGCCATCGCATAACGCTCAGCCAAGGGAAGTTCGAACCAGCGGCGCAGCAATCTTTCCGTGCCGTCGAACGTATCGTCCTCAACCAGGCCCACACCGTCAGCCTTGATTTCGGGCCAGATATTTACCTGGTTGCTGATGAGTACCGGGCGCCCGACTGCCAGGGATTCCACCACCGCAACTCCGAAATTCTCCTGGTGCGATGGCAGCACGAAGGCATCGGAGGCGCGTAGAGCACCCCACTTAAGGTCGCCGCCAATCAGGCCGGGCCAGTGCACTCTCCCGCCAACGCCAAGCTTTTCGGCCATACGCTGCAGCTTTGCCCGCATTCCTGCCTGATCAGGACCAGCCATTACCAGGTCCACGTCCGGAACAGAATCCGCCGTCTTGGCGAACGCATCGAGAAGCAGGTCGCACCCCTTCTTCTCATGGATCCGCGCCAGAAACAACAGAAAGCGCCGGTTGCGAAGCTCCGGCAAATTGCGGTAGAACGCTTCGATCTGCTCAGCTGAGTCCCTCCCTCGCTCCGCGCCGTCTGACCTGCGCGCCTCGGGATCGTTAATCCCAATAGGAATCACCGCGCTGTTCCATCGGCTTGGCCGGAAGCTGGTCTTTGCCAGATCTCGTTCCGTTACGCTCGTGAAGATGACCGCCTGGGCATCCCGGAGGACAGTATGTTGCAAAGGCCAATAAAGCCACTTCTTGAGGTGTTTGAGCGGATACTTTCTGTTGAACCAGGGATCGAGCGCACCATGGGCGAATATCCCGTAGCGCTTGTGAGCGCGGTGCGCCGCGAAGCGAACGGCAACTCCCGGAAACGTCCAAACTCCGTTCATCACGATGCCGTCGAAGCGATGGACATTCTCAACAAGCCAGCGCCAGAGCCGCGGTGAAAATCCATACGTGCCGAGAGAGCAAGGGCCAAGAGCATGAACCGGGCAAGCAATGTCCTTAAGAAAGCTCTCGGCCGGCCTGTCAAGGCAAACCAACTCGATCGTGTCGCCGGCTTCTGCATGTGCTCCGACTAGCTGGCGCACTGCCTCTGGGAGACCGCCGGCCGCTGGCGAAAGACTTCCGATAACGTAAAGAATATGCAGAGGAGACCGCGATGCTAACGTTGAATTTGAGATCGATAACCTCATGGTAAATTACGAACCGGCTCACTTCGAAAAGCGCCGTTCTGGGTGTGTTGCTCCCGGTCTGGCCCCATTCGAGGTCATGCTGCAGGCTGATTGTCAGGTTTACTGACCGTACTTGTTCGACCGCTTGAAATGCTGCAGAAGTCCGCGTATGCCTTGAAGATTGCTTCCGAGCCGGTACCACCGCACATGAACAGCCGATCAAGGGAACGATAATTCACAACAATTGCGATGAGGGCAAGAACAACGGTTTTTGTATTTGCTTCTCGAAGTTCTCCCTTTCTGGCCCATGGCTCCAGATAGCGAGCGACGACTTCGACCAACTGGCCCAGGTGCTTGCGCAGCATCGGATCGATATCGTCTCCGAGTTCCAGCGTGCTGTATTGCATCAGGCGCATAAGCTCGGGCTTCAGCATCAGGGTGACGGTAATCAGCTCCAAAGCACGCTCAAGCGCAGCCTGGCCGTCCTCAGCTTCCGCAAGCCGGCCCAACAAATCGCCGCGAAGTTTCACATGCTGCAGCTCTGCATCAAGGACGGCAAGATAGAGGTCTCGCTTGCGCGGATAATGCCGGTAGATCGTAACCTCGTTTACACCCGCCTCGGACGCGATGTCGCGCGTGCTGACGCCGTTGTAACCGAGTTTGGCAAAGAGTCCCGCGGCGCTGCGGAGAATGCGCTCTTCGGCGCTGCCCTGTTTGGAATTGGATTTTTCTGTCATGGATTTCCTTCTCGCGCGTGATCGCCAAACGGTGAGTCGAGCGTAGAGGGCACGGTTGCGCAGAAGCGCAGTTCATTTGTTTCTGTATTGCTGCTTCCTGGAACCGGTTGATTCTGTGTTGGTTAGGTGGAGGGATGCACGGTTGGGCAATTGCACTGCTTTTATGCTTCTGTGCTGCTTGCCGGCGGAACTCCTTGATTATGAGCCGGTTCGACGGAGCGGCACAGTTAGACAGTCAAAAAACCGCGCTTTCCAGGGGCGGGATTTCGTTGGGTCGCACCCTACCCAGATCATCCTCTACCTTCTCAATTGTGCGCCGTCGAGAGGTTATTTTCGGCAATTGGATTGGGTAAGGCATGGTCCTTTGCAGGCTCGAAATCCTGGGTCTGGGGCACCTGCGGGGAGCGAAGATATCTAACGCGGGAAGCTGGGAGCAGTTTTCTTGCGAGGCTTCGCCATCCTCACTTGGGTGGGGATTTCCGCCTGAACACGGCAAGAAGAGATTCGCACCCTGAAGAGCGGTAAGTTCTCTGGATGAAAGTAAGCACTCTCATTCTGCCGATTGACTCGTTTCGATTCAGCAGGGGAGGCCGTTAGGGTCAAGTTATCAGAAATCCGTTGGCAGTCAACTCTTTTCTGCCGAGGAAGTACGCTAAAGCGTTACTTCTGGATGAATTTGCGCTCAGAGCTTCCAGCGTCGTGTGAGCAATATTGAACAGAGCAAATTGCGCAAGTATGCCTTGCAGGTCCTTGCATATGCCCCACTCGATGTTGAAAGTACTGGCTGTCTCTGCCGAGTAGCGGCATTCTTACGATTACGATTTCTGACACCGTCGTCCGATTCCCCTCCGAAGCGCAAAAGCAGTTTTCTAATTTCTGCGCGTGTCGATCCATTTTGCTCAGTACTGTCAGATCGCAGCTTGCTACCTTCACAGAGTCAAAGGGTGTGGATTCATCACGCCGATCTGTCTCGACTATCAAATTTGGACACTGCGGAACCACGGTTGGACGAGAGGGTACAAATGCGCGAATTCAGAGTTGGCATCACATGCCTCACGGCGACTCTACTGATTGCTCTTATGGCCGGATGCGGCCAGGAAGTGGTAACTGCACCGACTGTGGTGTCCACAATCCCTTCCAATGGCGCTACCAGTGTAGCCATCACCACACCAATCAGTGCGACCTTCAGCATGGCGATGAATCCAGCCACGCTTACCGGCGCGACCTTTACGGTGACTGGGCCAGGCGGAGCCGTCTCTGGAGCTGTTATGTATAGCGGTACAACCGCGACGTTTACCCCGGCTGCCGTTTTGGCATATAGCACGGTCTATACGGCCACAATCACCACAGGGGCGACAAACCTGGGTGGCACTTCTCTGCTTAACAACTCTGTCTGGACGTTTACGACTATCACGCCGCCGCCTGCGGTAATAGCCACAGTCCCTGCGAATGGAGCCACAAGTGTGCCCACCGGTCAGGTGCTTAGCGCTACCTTTAGCGAGGCGATGAACGCGGCCACGATCAGTGGATCAACCTTTACAGTGACGGGGCCGGGCGGAGCCGTAGCCGGCAACGTCGCCTACAATGGCGTGATTGCGGTGTTTACGCCAACCGCCGCTCTGGCATACAGCACGCTCTACACTGCCACCATCACCACCGGGGCTCAAGACCTGGCGGGCCAGCCGCTGGCTACAAACTACGTCTGGACCTTCACAACGATCACTCCGCCGCCCTCGGTTGTATCCGCGATCCCTGTGAATGGAGCCACAGGGGTACCGATCAGCCAGGTGCTGAGCGCGACGTTCAACGAAGCGATGAGCTGCGCAACGCTCGCCTCTCCAGCGGCAACCTTTACGGTCACAGGACCGGGCGCAACAGCAGTCGCAGGCACAGTCAGTTGCACAGGCGCTGTCGCAACATTCACGCCGTCAAGCGGACTCGCAATCAACACCACCTATACGGCCACGATCAGCACGGGGGCGAAGAGTCTGGCGGGCACTCCACTGGCCGCCAATTACGTATGGACCTTCAGAACAGGTCCGGCCCCCGCTGCGCCAACGGTTATCTCCACGGTGCCTGTCAATGGGGCTGCGGGAGTACCCACGAACCAGGCCATCACTGCGACCTTCAGTGAGGCAATGAACCCCTCCACGATTAGCGCGACAACCTTTACGTTGACAGGTCCGGGCGCAGTTAGCGTAACGGGAGTTGTTGCCTATATCGCCGCCGGCTCGGTTGCAACGTTCACACCAACGGCCGCCTTGGCAGCGAGCACCACCTATACGGCCACGATCACTACCGGGGCCATGGATCTGGGAGGCACAGCGCTGGCCCAGAACTTCGTTTGGACCTTCACCACCGCTGCCGCCGCCAATACCACTCCGCCGACTGTCATTTCGACGATCCCTCTCAACGGAGCGATTGGCGTACCTCTTAATCAGATAATCAGCGCAACGTTCAGCAAGGCGATGAATCCGGCCACCATCAATTCGGCGACATTTACCCTGACAGGGCCGGGCACAACTGCCGTATCCGGTCTACTTGCCTATGCGGCGATTGGAAATACGCTCACTTTCACACCTTCAGCGAATCTGGCGCTTAGCACTTTGTATACAGCCACGATCACGACCGGGGCCAAGGACCTGGCAGGCAATGCGCTGGCCAGCAACTATGTCTGGACATTCACAACCGGCACAACCACGGCGACGACCGCGCCGGAACTGGTTTCGACCGTCCCTGCGAACGCAGGCACAAACGTGCCCCTCAATCAGGCAATCAGCGCAACCTTCACCGAAGCAATGAATCCGCTGACGATCACCACGGCGACATTCCAAGTTACGGGACCGGGCGGAACTGCAATCGCTGGAACAGTCTCCTACGATGCGATTAACTTCATCGCCACATTCACGCCCACTGCATTGCTTACCGCCAATAGCAACTACATTGCAACAATCACCTCCGGAGCGACGGACATGACCGGCAATCCGCTTGGGACCACCGGCGCGCCGAATCCCTGGCACTTCACGACCGGTGCGACGGTCATCACGCCGCCCGTGAACCTTGGCACAGGATCGCTCTTTGGCGCCTTTGGCGGCACTGCCGGGATTACCAACCAGGGAATCGAAACGGTCGTCAACGGGAACATCGGGACTACGGCCGTCTCAACTCTAGTCACCGGATTCCACGACAATAGTGTTCTAGTTGGTGGCGTATCAGAATGCACGTACACGGAAACTCCGCTCAATATTGGGCAGGTGAATGGAGCGATCGACACTGCGCCGCCTCCACCCACGGTTGGGTGTCCCAATGAAGGAACTGCGGTTACTTCCGCTGTCGCACAACAAGCCGCGTTGGCTGACCTTGCGGCCTACAATGCCCTGGTTGCATTCCCGAACGGCATCGATGTGTCAACCTTGGGCGGCGGCGCGGGCGAGCTGGGCAATCGCACCCTGGCTCCAGGCATCTACAAGTCCGCGCCTGGGAGCTATGCCATTTCCCTGGGTAATCTGACTCTCGACGGCCAGGGCAATCCCAATGCCTTCTGGGTCTTCCAGATGGCGACAACGCTTACGGTGGGAACGCCCTCGACCAATCGCAGTGTTCTGCTGGTCAATGGCGCCCAGGCGAAGAACGTCTTCTGGCAGGTGGGGACCGCCGCGACCATCAATGGAATTCTGGGAGGCGGGACGATGCAAGGAACCATCCTTTCTCAGACAGGCGTCTCGATCTCCACCGCGGGAGTGACCGCCATAACCACATTGAACGGCAGAGCGCTGGTTTTGGTAGGGCCAGTCACGATGGTGAACACCGTCATCAATGTGCCTGCTCCATAAGGCCCCGGCTGCGACCGCCTCCAGGGGTAGTCGCAGTCGGATTAGTGCAATGCAGTGTCCGGTATGTCCTGTTCGCGTTCAGTTAACCCGCCGCTGTGGTGTTTAGAAATTCCGATGCTCAGCGCAGGAGACAACAATGAAATTGATCGTAAAGACGATGGTCGCAACGGCGTTTGCCGCACTCTTGATGCCTGCATTCAACCTCTTTGCAGGCGAAGCGGCAAAGCCGTCAGCCGGCGCCGACCCGGCTGATGCGTTGCCTTATGCCCCGATGCCGACGGCCTCAATGGCGGCAGCTATGCCGTATTCCGGACGAAGGAACTTCGGTTATCCCAAGGTTGAATGGTTTATGGGCTACTCGTATCTGCGTGCTGTGCCGACGCTGGCCGCTGGAAACCGCCTTATGTGGCTCAATGGCGGCAGCACGTCCGTCGCTTACAACTTCAACCGTTACCTGGGAGTGGTCGGGGATTTTGGAGGGTTCAACGAAACGCGGCTCCTGGTCGAAACCGGGAATCCACCCAGCGCACTGGGCCCATATCGGGCGGTCGATGATGGGACTGTGTTCACCTATCTCGTTGGTCCCCGCCTTTCCTTCCGGAAGGCTGACAGAATCACTCCCTTTGCCCAGGTTCTTTTTGGGGGAATACGCGCAAGCGAAGAGACCCTCTGCCCGAGTTGCCCGACCCTTCTCCCTGTTGAAAACAGTTTTGCCATGACCGCCGGCGGCGGCCTGGACATCGGTGTCCATCGCCATTTCGCCATCCGTGTGATTCAAGCGGAATACCTGATGACCCGGTTCGACAACCTCACGACCGGAATGTCCGCGTCGCAAAATGACATGCGCCTTTCTTCCGGAATCGTCTTCCGCTCGAGTGGAGGCACCGCGCCGCCACAGCTGACCTTGGCCTGCTCTCCCAACCCGGTTTCAGTCTTCCCCGGCGACCCGGTCACGGTGACCGCGACGGCCGACGGAGTGGAACCCAAGCTCAATGTGATTTACAGCATGACTGGTCCCGGCGTAACAGCAAACGGAGCGACAGCCACTGTATCCACCGTAACGCTTGCACCCGGATCGTTTACGGTGAATTGCGGCGTTAAGGAAGGCAAGCCCGGCAAGGAAGGTTTGAAGCCATGGGAGTCCGCCACCGCAACGGCGATCTTCACAGTGAAGCCATTTGAACCCCCGACAATCAGTTGCACGGCAAGCCCCAGCTCCATAAATCCGGGCGACAAGAGCACAGTAACCGCCAGCGGCACGAGCCCGCAGAACCGCGCGTTGACATACAGCTACTCGGCAACGGCCGGCTCGATCAGCGGCAGTGGCGCCACCGCAGACTACTCCTCGTTAGGTGCGGCAACTGGGGCAGTTGGCATCACCTGCAACGTGACGGATGACAAGAACCAAACTGCGACTGCCAGCACCAGCGTGACTATCGCGACCCCGCCTCCTCCTCCGGCTCCTCCCGCTGAGCAAGTGCGACTCGAGGCTCGCCTGGCGTTGCACAGCGTCTTTTTCCCGACCGCTCAACCCAGGGCCGAGCATCCAGAAGGCGGCCTGCTGGCAAGCCAGCAAGGAACTCTGACCACCCTAGCGACGGACTTCAAGAGCTACCTCACATTCAAACCGGATGCCCACCTGACCCTGAGTGGACATGCGGATGTGCGCGGATCAGTCGAGTACAACCAGGCGCTTTCCGAACGCCGCGTGGCCCGCACAAAGCAGTTCCTGGTTGAACAGGGTGTTCCCGAAGCCAGTATTGAAACGCGCGGGCTGGGCAAAGAGGAAGAGCTTACAGCCGACCAGGTGAAAGAGCTGGTCGAACAGAATACTGACCTGAGCAACGAGGAACGGAAGAAAGTTCTCCGCGATCTGACTATCATCGTGCTAGCCCAGAACCGTCGCGTAGATGTCACTCTGAGCACCACAGGCCAACAATCGGTGCGGCTGTACCCGTTCAACGCAGCCGATTCTCTGACTCTTCTCGATAAGAAGAGTTCGGCGCCCCGCAAAAAGGCCGCTGCTGCAACCAAGAAGTAGGCCCTTAAACCGCTGGGGTAGGTTTGCAGGCCTGCCCCGCAGATAACACCACCGATCATCCGGCCCCTGCAAAGATAACTATGGGGCCGGACAATCACGAGCGAGAAGGATTTCGATTCGTCGTGGATTGCCGTTTACACCGGCTCTCAGGACGGAAAGACGGTTTCAAGCTCCCTGATTCCGGCGGGCGCAACAGTCGAGACCAAAGTCGATACGACTGCGTTGTCGAGTGCAATAGAAGGGCATCAGGCCACAATTGAACAGCGCCTTCTCCACAATCCAAATCAATATGCCTTCAGGTCTACGATCGCTTTCAGAATAGATTCCGGCTGGGGCAGGATTGCTTCTTCGAGCAAGGGCTGGTAGGCCACAAAGGTGTTCATGGAGCCGATACGGCGGACCGGGGCGTCGAGCGAGTCGAAGAGTTCCTCGCCGATACGTGCCGCGATCTCAGCGCCGTAGCCCCAACTGAGCATGTCCTCGTGGGCCACGATCACGCGGCTGGTCTTGCGAACCGAGGTGGCGATGGCCTCCCAGTCGTAGGGATTCAGCGTGCGCAGGTCAAGAATCTCGACCTCGATGCCATGAAGCCGCTCGGCCTTTTGTGCGGCCTGCAACGCCCTGGGTACGACAGCGCCGTAGGTGACCAGGGTGATGTGCGAGCCGACCCGGACGATTTTGGCCTTGCCGAAGGGAATGGCGAACTCCGGCCCCGGATATGGCGCGCGGTCATGGGTTTCGCGATAGAGGCGCTTGTGCTCCAGAAACAAGACCGGGTCGTCGCAGCGGATGGCTGTACGCAGCAGGCCGTTGGCGTCGAGGGCGTTGGAGGGAAAGACCACGCGCAGGCCGGGGATGTGAGTAAAGATGCTCTCACCCGACTGCGAATGGTAGATGGCGCCGCCGGTGAGATAACCGCCGATGGGCGCGCGCAACACCATCGGCGATGCCCACGTGCCGTTGGACCGCCAGCGCATGACGGCGAGTTCGTTGTGAATCTGGTGCATGGCGGGCCAGATGTAGTCGAAGAACTGAATCTCGACCACCGGCTTCATGCCGCGGACTGCATAGCCTATGGCGCGGCCCACGATATTGGCCTCGGCAAGCGGCGAGTTGAATACACGTTCCGATCCAAATTCTCTCTGAAGGCCCGCGGTCAGCTTGAAGACTCCACCCTTGCCCTTGAGCTCGGCAAGCGCCTCAGCCCGGCTGGCGTCGGCGACGTCTTCGCCATAAACCACAATGCGCTGGTCGCGCCGCATCTCGTCGTGCAGGCAGGCGTTGATCAGGTCGGCCATGGTGCGAGGCTCGCTTCCCTTCTCGCCGCCAGCTTTACCTCCGCCAGCCGAGCCCGGCGCCTCTACCCTCTCTTGAGCGAAGGCCGAGCTGGTGGGGTCGAGATCCTCGGAGTAGACGTGCTCGGTGATTTCCGCCACCTTGGGCAGCGGGGCAACCAGAGCGTGCTCTGCCGCTTCGGCGGCTTCGTGGCTCAGTTGGTGCTCAAGGGCGTTAATTTCGTCCTCGGTGAGAATACCCTCCCGCAGCAGCCGCATCTGCATCTTGGCCAGCGGATCGCGCAGGGCGTCGGCCTCGCGTTCGGCCGTCGTGCGGTAGAGCCGATCGTCGTCGGAAAGAGAGTGCGAGTAAGGACGTACGCAGTGTCCGTGCACCAAGGCCGGCCCAAGTCCAGCGCGGCAGTGCGCCGCAGCAGCCTCAAAGGCTTGCAGGCAGGCCTCCGCATCGGTGCCGTCCACCTCGGCAAAGTGGAAGTTGGGAAAGTTGGCGACGAGCTTCGAGATGTTCCCGCCCGGAGTATTCACTTCGACCGGGGTGCTGATCGCGTAGCCGTTGTCCTCGACGCAGAAGATCACCGGCAATTTCTGATTCGATGCGGTGTTGATCGCCTCCCAGAACTCGCCCTGCGAGGTGGAACCCTCGCCCAGCGAGGTGAAGACGACCTCGTCGCCGTGAAACACCACGTCATGGAAGGCCCGGTAGTCTCCATCTGCCTTGGCCGCAGCCTCGGGATGGCGGCTGAAGTACCGGCCAGCCTCGGCGCAGCCCACGGCATGAAGCAGTTGGGTCGTGGTGCAGGAGGACGTGCTCACTATATGCAGCGCGCGGCTGCTCCAGTGCGTCGGCATCTGGCGCCCGCCGCTTGCCGGGTCGGTGGCAGCGCCCACCGCCTGCAGCATCATGTCGCCGGGCGTGACGCCCAGTGCAAGGCAAAGCGCGCGGTCGCGATAGTAGGGAAAAAACCAGTCGTATCCAGGACGCAGCGCCAGCGCCGCGCCCACCTGGAGCGCCTCGTGGCCGGCAGCCGAAATCTGAAAGTAGATCTTCTGCTGCCTCTTGAGCAGGATTTCGCGGTCGTCTACGCAGCGCGAGAGAAACATCAGCCGGTAGACATCGACCATCTGCTTAGGGCTAAGCCCGCCGGAGGCAACAGCCGTCCCGAACACGCCAGCGCCATGCACTGCCAGTTCCATTCCCTTCACTCCTCGAAAACGCGGTCTTCTAAATTGCGGGGAATTTGAGGCTCCAACCAGATTGTAACAACACCACGCGCCGTAGAACAGGATGCGCACTGGGCAGCCTTCCAACCTTGAAGCAGCCCCCGGTACAAAGTAAAGAAATCTAAATCCGACCCAACCTTTATTCGCCCCTCGTACTCAACACCCGCCACCTGAATGAATACGACTCACAAACTCAGGTGGAGTTGCAAACGTCTCCCAAAACGATACTTCGCCGGCTTGTGACGGGAAGGCGATTCAGGCATCGTCGAGGGAATCGCTCGAATTTCAGTTCAACGTTTTAGACCGGCGCCTTACGACAACTTCCCTGTTTATTTCGCCCTGCCGGATCACCACTCTCGCTCCTGCCCAAATCAGTTCGCTCTTCAAAGACGGCTCAAGAACCTTGAATAGTACTTCCGCATCGGGCCCGTAAAAGATCAGAGTCGTACTCTCTGGAATCGCCACCCAACCGCTGTAGTAGCCAACGTCTTGCGCCTGCACTATTTTCGACAATTTCTCGGCCAGTAATGTCGTGTTCTTACGCTCGTACGGACGGGCTGGCCTGTTGTCAAATGTAAGTTCGACAAGGACCGCGCCCTCCACCTTAGCCTTCGCCTCGCTCAGGTCACGGTCAACCTCGGGAATCGCTTCGATGGTCGCCAGCACAGATGCCAGCGTCTCCTGCGCAATAGCCGCTTCGTCTTCCCTGTTCATTCTTCTCAGAGCCGCGATCTCGCTCTCTAAGTTCTCCGCTGTGGTCTCCAAGTTTGGGCTGGGCAGTCTCATACGCTCCGTGATGGCCTTTCGGAGCCATTCAACCGCTTGCGCATCGTCGCCGGAATCCTGGAAGATGATGCCCCGCGTACCATATGCGGAGGCCAGTCCAGCATCTTCGGCAGAGAAAAGCTCAATGGCTCGATTTACGGAGGCATGCGCCTCTGGGAATCTGGCCATCCGCCGGTAGCAATTAGCTATATTGTTGAGCACCGTGGCGATGCCGGCGGACGGCGTGCCAGGAGACTGCTCGCGCACCCGCAGGACTTTCTCATAATGCTCCAACGACTCGGCATAACGGCCCTGCTCCGAGCAAAGGACCCCAAGATTCACCCAAGCCGAGGTTGCGGACTGAAACTGTGACCGAGCAACATCCAGCTCTGCCGCCTCCTTATAACATGATTCCGCTTCGACAGGGGAGCTCTTACGCAGGGAATTGCCCAGAGTCAGCAGGACTGGCGTCAGCCGAGAGTCCCCAGGGTAGGCCCTATAGATCTTAAGCGCGTTCCGCAAAGGAACCGTGGCATGGTCGCGCAAACCGATCCGGCAATAACATTCGCCCATCGTATGCAGCATCTCAGCCATCATTGGGGGGTCAACCTCTTCCCCGGCCAGCCCAATTGCCTGCTCCCAAAACGGAAGTGCGCGGCGATATTCGCCCAGTTTGTACAACACCTGCGCCATAAGATGTTGATACTTTGCCAACGCCATCTGATCGTCGTTGGCGTCCAGCGAGGCCCTAGCCTCCTGGCGAAGTTTCCGGGACTCCTCATCCCGGCGCTGTTTCTGACGAAGCAAACTCTGGTTGAAAAGGACGAGTGGAAGGAGATGCCCGACCTGTTCTTGCGGAGCGGTTCGAGCCAAAAGAAGAGCCTCACTTAGCAATTTCTCAGCCGCTGCAAGATCGCCTTGCTGCATCGCGGATGAGCCTTGGGCGATGGCAGCCAGACACTCCTCAAAATAGTCGCTCTTTGTGCGCTGGGGTGATGACGTCGTTCCGGTGGCGACCAATAACGCGCGAGCATAAACCTTCTGGGAATTGCCGATCAATGACCACGGTATCTTACTGAAAAAATTGCTTGTAAGCGACAGAGCTTGTTTCAGTCGTCCGTCATCTCCGGCGAGATAGTACCAGCAGGCCGCGTGGTGAAGGTAGGGAATGCTCGACCGGCGAGGAATATACGGAGGCTGCGTCCAGGAATCGAATGCGGCGTTGAGTTCCCTGGTGGTCTCTGGATTGTACGTATAACCTTTGGCAGCATCAGGTTTCTTGTCGAACGAGACCAAATGGGACCGCACCAGCAAATGTGCCCAAAACAAGCAAGAAGCCATATCGCTGCCGGGGCCGGCCTTCGACATGGCGTTCCGCGCAAACTTCAATGACCTTTCGTGACTGCCCTGCCACCTTTCGGAGAGGGTGGTCACAATCGCGCGGTAGGCTGGCACCAGATCGGGGGCCAGCTCCGTTGCCTGCTGAAAGGCCCGCTGTTGCCGGGGCATGAGATGCCCGAAGATGGTCAGGGAAGGCAAGATGCAGGCGTGTGCGGTCGGATCCTCAGCGTCCAGCTGTGCCGTCTTGTCCAAATCAGCCAAAGCCGCCTTGATGCACTCTGCCGCGCTACGAAATCTTTCGTTTCCCACCTTGCCGGCGGTTCCAGCGCCTCGCATCGTTGCGGCGAGCTCCGACAAGAACGCGCAGCGTATCAGAAAAAGGTCGGCGGCTTCCGGCTCCGCCTCGCAGGCAAAATCCAAAGTGGCCAGACGGACGCTGGGCACGACCAGTGACAGCATGAAAATCCGGTCTTGCCAATCGGATTCCCGTCGCGAACGAGCAAGATACTCGCGCAGTCCGTCCAGACTACCGTGCTCGAGTTGTTCCTTCAGCGCTGACGCTTCATAGCCGCCCAGCTCAATCGCTCCCGCAGGCAGAGGACTATCACTGCGCGGCGAAGCAATTGTGACGGGCTCAGGTCGATCCACGGGAAGTTCGCTCCCTTTGAGTTTCGGAAGAAATCTCAGTATCGCACGCTATGCTGTGGAGGAGGGAGGCAGTCCGAGCCGGCTGATTCCCCCCCGGCCGCGCGATTGAAAATAACTCCGGCTTGCTTTGAAAGGCGAGACGGAAGTAATTCTCAAACGGAAGGAAAGGTCCTTGTCGTAGACGGAGAGTCGAACCTCCTGCAAAGAAAGCATTTGCGGTAACCTGAGGAGACCCATTCGGGAACTCGCCGATAGCATCGGGCACGGAACCGTGCCCCGCGCCTGTGTGTACGCCCTTCTTGCAGCCCGCTAGCCTAAAATGTCAAAGTCAGCACCCAACCGCCCGATGAGCCGTGCGATCCTTGACGGCAGGATCGTCCCCGGTTGGAAAGAGCCCCATGAGTCCGTGGCTCGCGTACTCAGCTCACACCACGAGGATTGCATGAACACTCGCTCTTCCGCCCAGTCGTTTCGCACCGCTCTCCTGTCCGCGGCCACGCTATTTTGCCTCATTCTAGCCTCAGCCCGCGATGCGAGCGCCCAGCGCCTCCCAGACGCGGTCCGTCCCGAGCACTACACGCTCACTCTGACACCCGACCTCAAAGCCGCGACTTTCTCTGGAGTTGAAACCATCGACGTGAACCTCGCCGAGGCGACGAACTCAATCACCTTGAACGCCACCGAGATCGCTTTTGAGAGCGTCTCGGTGACCGCCAATGGAAAACAGCAGGCGGCGACCGTTACCCTGGACAAGGGTAAGGAGCAGGCTACCTGCACTGTCCCCGAAAAGCTGCCAGCCGGCAAAGCGACTCTCTCCATCGCCTACACCGGTATCCTGAACAATGAACTGCGTGGCTTTTATCTATCAAAAACTGTCCGCCGCAACTACGCCGTAACCCAGTTCGAGCCGACGGACGCCCGCCGCGCTTTCCCTTCCTTCGACGAGCCGGCCTTCAAGGCCTCCTATGACGTGTCCCTGGTCATCGACAGCGCCGACACGGCCATCTCCAACAGCCCCATTGCCGCCGACACCCCCGGCCCGATCACCGGCAAGCACACTATCAGATTCCTCACCACCCCAAAGATGTCTACCTACCTCGTCGCCTTTCTCGTGGGCGACTTCCAGTGCACGGCAGGCGAATCCGACGGCGTGGCTATCCGCGTGTGTTCCACTCCCGACAAGGTCGCCCTCACGCCTTACGGCGTCGATATCGCCAAATACGTGCTCCATTACTACAACAATTACTTTGGCATTCCCTACCCCCTCAAGAAGCTCGATCTCATTGCCCTGCCCGATTTTGAAGCCGGCGCCATGGAGAACTTCGGCGCCATAACGTACCGCGAGACCGACCTGCTTCTGGATCCCAAGACCGCCTCCGTCGGCGCAAAGAAGCAGGTGGCCATCGTCATCGCCCATGAGATGGCTCACCAGTGGTTCGGCGACCTGGTAACCATGCAATGGTGGGATAACCTCTGGCTCAACGAGGGCTTCGCCACCTGGATGGAGAACAAGTCCGTGGCCACCATGCACCCTGAGTGGAACATGGAGCAGTTGGTCGCCGCCGACGAGGACGGCACTCTGAATCTCGACGCCCAGCCAACCACACGCGCCATCCGCGCCAAAGCTGAAACTCCCGACCAGATCAACCAGATGTTCGACGGCATCGCCTATGGCAAGGCCAGCGATGTGCTGCTCACCGTGGAGAACTATGTTGGCGCGGAAACATTCCGCAAGGGTGTTCATGCCTATCTTGCTGCCCACCTATATGGAAATGCCACCGCAGAGGATTTCTGGAATGCCCAGACCACCGCCAGCCAAAAGCCGGTGGACAAGATTATGGAGAGCCTGGTAGCCCAGCCTGGCGAGCCGCTGCTTACCTTCGGTGAGCCGGCCCGCGGCAAGGTTTCGATTGAGCAGAAACGATTCTTCCTCAGCTCCAGCATCCAGCCAGATCTCAAACAGAAGTGGACCCTCCCGGTCTGCTTTAAGAATGGTGAAGGCCAGGACTGCAAGATTCTCACGCCCGCCGACTCCTCTCTGCCCGCTCCAAAGACCGGCATCTTCTTTGCCAATGCCGGCGGCAAGGGCTACTACCGAAGCGCCTATCCGTCCAGCGTTTACAAGACTCTTGTATCCAATGTGGAAACCGGTCTTACTCCCACCGAGCGCATCAGCCTCCTCGGCGGTGAGTGGGTCCAGGTGCGCGCCAACAAGGCCACTGTGGGCGACTACCTCGACCTCGTGGGCGCCATCAAGGCCGATCCCAACGCCGAGGTTCTCGCCAATGCCCTCGGAGGCATCAGCGCAACCTACCAGCGTATCGCCGCCACTCCTGAAGAGAAGGCGGCTCTCTCCGCATGGATTCGCGCCACCTTTGCGCCGGAGCTCGCCAAACTTGGCCTCCCGGCAGAGGGCGATTCCTCCAATACACGGGAATTGCGCGCCCAACTCTTGGCCGTCCTGGGCTACTATGGCAAAGACCCCGCCGTCCTCGCCCAGGCCAACCAGATCGTAGAAAAATATCTCGCCGATCCAGCTTCGGTCGATCCCACTCTCGGACGGACTGCCCAGGCCATCGCCGCCCGCAACGGCGACGCTGCGCTCTTCGACCAGGTGCAAAAGATTGCGGAAACTTCAACGAATCCCGAGTTCCAGGTGAGCGCCCTGCGCCTGCTTGCCGAATTTGAAGACCCGGTTCTCGTGGAGCGTGCATTGGATTACGCTGTTTCCGGCAAGGTGCGCAACCAGGACGCAGCCCTCCAGTTTGCCATCGCCCTCCAGAATGATGAGAATCGCGACCATGCCTGGAAGTACATCAAGGCCAACTGGGACAAGGTCCGGGTTCAGTTGACCACCGAGTTGGGCGGCTACCTGGTCGGCGGCACGGGCAGCTTTTGCTCCACGGCCGACCGCGACGATGTGAAGCAGTTCTTCTCTACGCACAAAGTCGCCGCCACGGATCAGGCTCTCAAACACGCCCTTGAACGCATCGACGGCTGCATCGAACTCCGCGCGCTCCAGGAACCCAACCTCAAGCAGTGGCTTGCCGCTCAACCCAAACCGTAGAGATGCAGATGAACGATTGGACGCACAACCATATTCCTGATGGCACCCGCATCCTTGCTCGTGTCTTTGCGGGTGTCCTCCTCGTGTGCGGGCTCGCATGTTCGCCCGCTATATACGCCCAGGCTCCGGCCCCAAAACTCCTCAGAAAGGATCCCGTCATGACTCGCCACGTAGAAGGCCCCTTCGATGTAAAGGTCACGCCGCTGCCGCCGGACGACGCCACGACAGGCACAGCCATCAGCCGCTATGCGCTCGACAAGCACTTCCATGGCGATCTTGAGGCAGCCAGCAAAGGCGAGATGCTCAGCGCCGGCGATCCGGCCAAAGGTACAGCCGGATACGTTGCCGTCGAGCAAGTTACGGGAAACCTTCAAGGGCATAGCGGCTCGTTCGCGCTTCAGCACATGGCTACGATGGACAAGGGCAAGTATCAGCTTTCCGTCACCGTCGTACCCGGCTCGGGCACAGGAGAGTTAGCCGGCATCGCCGGAACCATGACCATCACTATTGCCAGCGGCAAGCACTCGTACGCCTTTGAATACACGCTTCCGGAATCCACGCAGTAATCCGGACCTTGCGATTTTGTACTATAGAAAGCGATGCCCCAATTCCCTCCCGGCCAGACCCTGCTCATCGACGCCGACGATACGCTGTGGGAAAACAACATCTACTTTGAGCGCGCCATCGCCGCGTTCATCGGCTTTCTGAACCACCACGAGTACACAGCCGCCGAGGTGCGCCAGGCCCTCAACGCTGTCGAGCGCGAGACCATACTGGCCCACGGCTATGGGCTCACGAGCTTTACACGCTCGCTGGTTACGTGCTTCGAACGGCTCAGCCCCGCTCCCGTCACCGAAGAAAAGGTCCAGCGCATTCTTGGCTTCGCCCGGTCGATTGAGGAGCAGGAGATCGAGCTGCTCCCAGGCGTGGCCGAGACCTTGGCCGATTTGGCAAGCCGCCACCGGCTGATCCTCATGACCAAAGGCAACCAGGCGGAGCAGGCCGACAAGCTGACCCGCTCAGGGCTCGCCGAGCTCTTTTCTTCGGTCGAGATCGTCGCAGAAAAGGATCCCGCCACTTACCGTGAAGTCATAGCTCGGCATGAACTGACGCCGCACACGAGCTGGATGATTGGCAACAGCCCGAAGAGCGACATCAATCCCGCCCTAGCGGCAGGCCTGCACGCCGTCTTCCTGTTCCACAAAGACACGTGGGTTCTGGAACACGCTACACTCGACCCCGCGCCGCAAGGCCAGCACCTGATCGAACTGGATGCCTTCGCCAAGCTTTGTGCTGTCTTTTAGGGTCTGTTCACACGACCAGGGCGGAGGCCCGCGTTGTATGAACAGACTCCAGGTCAGGCCTTAACGGCGTCCGTGCCCACCCCCGTGGCCGCCGCCCCGGTATCCGGGAAGGGCATGTTCACCGCCGCCCTCATGACCGGCGTTGCCTTCGTGACCTTGTCCGTCTCGCGCCTCGTTTCCGTGGAAGTGGTTGAACCGCTCCTCCCCTCTTCCCGGCAGCGGTCCATTGTAGCCGTGATGTGGGTCAAACCGGTTGTCCACGTGCCCATAGAACCCGCGAGGCCCGTGGAACCAGGGGCCGGCTCCAAGAAACACCCCGCCAGCAAACCAATCCGGCCCATAGTAGCCGTAGGCGGCACAGTCGTAAGGCGCATAGTCGAAGTACCCATAAGGGCAGACAGGAGCCACTCCAATGCCGATGCTGACCTGTGCCGGCGCCAGCGATGCAGAGCACAGCAGAGCAGTTGCCAGAACCGAGAGCGCAAGAACTTTTCCGTGGAACATGATTTCTCCTTCACGTGTTGACAGATGAAACGAGCGCGACAAGCCGTTTCTCCACTTCAGGGTTCCATGGTCCGCAAGGTTGAGTCTGGTCAGAACTGATCGTTTTTTTCCGGGCGAAAGCTGGGCTGGCCGCCCGACCCTGATTTCTGGCTTCGGGGGTAATCAAGAAATTATCTGCAAGGTTTTGAAAATAAATAGGGGGGTGGGGGGGTATTATTTTTCTAGTTAACAGGTGCGGATCGGGCAGGTTCCTGAGAGATTGATCCGGCGAACGCGGACGCAACTCGACCCCCTGCGGCGATTTCTTTCAGGGGTTTCACTATCCCCATTGTGCGCCGGCGGGGCGTAATTCTGTGCAAGGGGCAGGGGAGGGGTTGTGGTTTCCCAGGTCCCAGAATCGGGACCAGGGGCATCCTGCTGCGTCTTCGATGAGAGCGCTTTCAGATGTTGCTCACGCTGCTCGACAACCAATGCCTTCAACGCTTCATTATCAAGTCGATCGAGGTCTGGAAGCGCGCCAACATCCATGGGATAAGTATGCCAATAAGTTATAGATAAGTCATCAACAAAATGCGCATGAATACAGGAGAATCATGCTTGTTACTTACACTGCGATCTGCGGTGTCCAGGTTCTCTCCGGCCTGCGCCAGTCGATGCCTTCCATGGGCATCGACAGCTGCGCCCGCGTCAGAGAAACCGTTCCTTCTTTTACTTGCGGCCAGATGAATCGTCCGCGTTCCAATCGCTTCGCGAACAAGCAGAGGCCGTCTTCATCGGCCCATATAATCTTGATCGTGTCGCCTCTGCGGCCGCGGAAAACAAAGAGGTGCCCGGAAAATGGCTGCTGCTTAAGGATCATCTGCACTTGCGCACTCAGCCCCGGAAAGCCTCGTCGCATATCGGTCACGCCCGCAGCGATCCAGATGCGTGTGCCTGTTTGCAGTTCGATCACTTGCGCAAGCTCTCCAGAATCGTTTGCAGCGCCGCACGGTCCGCACCGTGCTCCACGCTGATCGCAACGCGACCCGGAAACTCGATGTGAATCGCACCCGAAGAATCCGAACGTTCCTCGCTGGCAATCTGCTGCTGCTCGACCAAGCCCGCTGAGCCCGCCGCTGAAACAATCACCGGTAACAGCGATGATGCCTGCTCTCCGGCTTCCGTCAACTCCCCGATGCGATAGGCTCGCCGCCACTGGAACACCTGATGTGAGTTCACGCCCTCGGCCAGCGCCACTCGTGCCACGCTCTGCCCTGGCTGAAACGTCAACTCCACAATCCGTCGCTTCTCTGCGACGGAACGACGTACGCGCACCTTGCTCGCTTCCATGTCTCCATCGTTGCAATGAGGCGAACACATGTCGAGGGTGGAAACACAAGACGCTTACCGAATACATGGTTGATGGAACCTAATGTCCATCGCGAATGATAGGTTCAACACGCGAGCTTGGGTCGTTGATGCGGAAAGACCGATTTTTTCAGGGATGGAACGAAGCTCAGAAAAGAACTCTGATCTTCGTTCCAAAGTCGATTGTGGCAGTGGCCGGGACGGCGTCAAGGGTCAAGATGAACGCCAAAGTACGGCGCCCTTGACCCCGTCCCGGCCACCAAAGAAAGACTCTGCGCGTAAATTGAAAAAACGCGCTTGACAGAGGCCGACACTGTCATACACGGGGCACAGCTTCTCTTCGCTCACCGTGGTTCTTCAGGGCCGATGACCGGGCCACCTGCCTAGATTTCCTCTATTGCGAGCAGTAGCCGTCGAAATAGGCGCTTGTGTAGCCATTTATGCCTTTCACTAGTGCAATGGGGACGAGTACGGGACGAAGAGGCGCTCCCAAAGGCGTCACGCCAACAAGGGTTAGCCACCAGCCAGTCTGTCCCCCTGTGGCTTTCCCCACAACATTCGTAGCTGCCTTGCCATCCGCGCACCACTTGGCCTTTTTCCGCCGGAGTACAAACTTCTACATCGCAAGATTTTGGTGGATCGTAATACGGAACATGACAGGATGTACATCCGCCTCTATTGATATTAATTGGGGCAACAACGGGATCGTGAAAACGCACGTACCTGCACAGACGGCGAAGCACCTCATAGATGGGTAACCAGATACGATGCTGATCCAAAAAGCATCGCCGCGGTCATAACCGTAAGCCAAGGAGACTTATTCTTGACCAATTGTGCGAACAAAGCCAATGCGAAGAAGAGAAACAAACAAGCATCTGTGCGTGGTTCAGAACTCATCGAGTGCCAGTTGCGGAACACACGTTGACAGAAATCCACCCATGCCCCTAAGAACAGAAGGCACCAGCAAACGACAAGCCATTTTTCCAAACTACTTTTCCTTATCTCACGCATCCATAAATCTCCATCACTGCGGACAACTCGCATTGGCCACCTGTCCAGCACCACAGGAAATTCCACCCTCGATTGCTGCGGATGTTCCGAATATTAGAGCTACCTCAGGGGCATACTTAGCGATCAACGAACCGACCGGTGACAGCGTGCCCACAGTCCCGACTCCGGTTGTTATTGCGGCGTCGGTTTTTGCGTACCCCGAGAATTGATTGGAAATCTGTGATGCATATAGGCAGGTTTTCGTGATTCCCCGGATGGTAGCGTTTGGCAATTGCCGTCCGTTACTTGGGGCATAGAATCTACGGCGCAAGATCTCACGGCATCGTTTCCTCAATGGATTAGAGCGTGTACGACGCCTATCAGCACAGCAGCGGGTATCAGCCACGCAAGTTGTTTTTTCCATGTGCTTTTTGAGGGGATTGCAAGCTGGATCATAACTCCGATGCAAAGCCCAACGCCATACAGGATGCCGCGATGGGCAGGGAATATGCTCGCTAAGACATATGCGGGGGCCAAAATCAAAAGGATCTTAGCAATGATTTCAATTACGGGAACTTGGCTCACTTGTTGGTTCATATGTTTCCCTCTATCAATTGGTCATTAGCTCTGGGTTCAAAAAATGAGGGACGATCCGGGATTGTAAACGCCGCCATTCAGACAACCTTGCGTTGTGCTGACGTCCGTATACAATCTCTGAATTGAGCGGGTTATCCCTGTGAATGAGAAGCCGGTTACAGCACCCCCGGCGGCCTGCCTCAATAACACGAGTGGGGCCGCTTCGGGTGCCGTCAAAATCCCAACAGTGAGGCCTATTGCAGCATTTCCCAAGTTCTCTATCGTGTCCTGGCCATTCGGTACAGCGCTAGGCACTTGAGCCCCGGCCGTTTGTCCTTGTTGGACGCAGTTATGGATTTTGGCCTGCACTTGCTGCCGCGGATTACTTGGGGCGGTGCCTTGGGGTGGTTTATAGCGCTGCGGAGCGGACGTTGGATCCTGGGAATTAACAGAGGTACATGTGATCGCAGTCGTCGATTGTGGATCCCCATTAAGGATCTGGGAGTTGGCTAGGGGACGCCAGGTCACCTTTGTTGTTGTAACACTGCAAACTATTTGCCAGCCCATCCCATCTGGATCAATGCGTGCCAGCGGGTTATTCCCAACGTAGGCGTAAATGTTCATATTCTGCGGATTGGCGATCCAATTCTCGAACCTGTTCTTATTGTCCTGATCTCCTTGTTGCCACTGAATCCATGGAATCGGGTCCGGCGACAGGAACCTTTCGATGCTGCTGGCGTAGTACCTGGCCCCGAAGTAGTCGTTGCCTGTTTCGGAGTCGTGTTCTTTGCCGGTGAAGTGGTGTTCAGTGGCGTCTTCCGCAGTGCTTGCGCCAACGGGGACGCAGTCTGCTATAAGCGGGTTGCCGGGGCTGTTGCCGAATGGAAGGTTCAGGCAGTTCAACTCCGGTGCTCCCGTTCCGGAGACCTGCACGCGCTTGGTTCCGAGCGGATCGGTCAGCGCAAAGTGCAGACCGCCATTGACGAAGTCGTAGGTGGCAAGAAGGTTGCCGCCAGCCCAAGCATTGGCGTGAACGGGCGACATGCTGTTCGAAACCATGGCCATCTCGGTCATCTGTTCGCCCGAAGAGCCGATGATGTAATCGTGCTCAGTAGCAAGTTGGAATCCGTTGACGGCGGGATCGCAGCTCGTCATATTCTGGATGCTGCCCTTCGCGATGCGCGTGCCGTCGGCGTCGTAGAGGTAACCGGTCATGGTGGTCATGCCATTGACGGAGGGGCTGGCGACTGCGCAGATGCGGCCCTCACCGTCGTAGAGATACGTATTGATGCCGTCGTAGGTCACATCGCCCGCCGCGTCGTAGCCATTCGCCTGATTCGTGTTCTGGCTGGTCGCGTCCATCCGGTTGCTGTTGGTGACATTGTAATGCGCCCAACTGGATGGCGTCGGATTGCTCCCGCAGGGCGTCGTGGAGACGGCCTCCATGGTGCGGTTGGCGGGTGGCGCAGGTCCCATAGAAATCATAACTCCGCTTGGGTGCCCCAGGTCCGGATTTTCGGACCTGGGAGGGTGCCACCGTGCTCCCGTCGCCAGCCTGTCCATTCCGACTCAATCTCCACAGTCCCTTCGATAACTGTCTGGTAGTGCCTGAAGCTGGACCACGGCCAATCATTGGGTTTCTCGACCAGTCCCCGCTTGACCGGGGTCCCCAGCGACAGGTCTTCGTCACTGGGGTGGTTAACTGGATTGCGATGCATATAGCGCAGCTTCTCGACTCGTTTCTCTTCCGTGAAGACATTGAAGTCGTAATAACGGGCTTGCCAGAACGGGCGTTCCCGGCTCCGCAATGCTACCGATAGCTTGATCGACTTGATCGCCCGGTCAAGGCTGGAGCGCGCCGGTTCGTTCACCAAAAGATGAATGTGCTCCGGCATGACCACCTATCCGGCGACAACAAATTTGTACTTTTTTCTGATTCTTTCCAGTGCGTCTTCAAAGAGATTCCTTGCCTCGGGCTCGGCAAGATACGGGAGACGCCGGTAACAACTAAAGGTGAGAAAGTGCATATCACCACAGTGCTGGTAACGAACAAGTCTCTCCGTCATGAAAAACAGGATATACCGGCGTTTCCTCCCAGGTCCGAAAATCCGGACCTGGGACACCCAATTTCAGTTCATTTCATTCGATGGGGACCTGCGCCACCCGCCAGCCTTTCTTTCTTGGCTCCAACGGTGTCGGGCTCCCTTGACGCGCCCGCCGCGCTTCTGGTCTACTTCTTTCAACGACATGCAGCGTTTCAGTGCCAATACGATCCTCTTCCCTGCCCTGGCTGCCGTTGCGCCGATGCCCGCCATGCGAATTAAGATCCCCAATGCGCGCGCGGGAAACGAAGCCTGACGAACCGGATTTTCGAGTTACGTACGATCCAGGCCACCACCCGCAAGCGCGGCTGGTGGCTTTTTCATCTCCCAGCGCTTTTCTGCTCAATCCTTTTTCACCCAGTTTAGGAGAAGCTCTCTTGAGACCCGTTACCCTATCCAGCATCCAAATCGCCCGCGCCAGGATCGGCGAATCTATTTACATTTCGCCTTGTCAGCTATCCCACGACCTGTCGGAGTTGACCGGGCTGCCTCTTCATCTGAAGCTTGAAAACCTGCAACGCACGGGCTCGTTCAAGGAGCGCGGCGCGCTCAACAAACTGCTCACGCTCAGTGAGACGGAGCGTAAGAGCGGCGTAATCACGGCCAGCGCCGGCAACCACGCCCAGGGCGTCGCCTTTCACGCCGCAGCTCTAGGGATTCACGCGCAGATCGTCATGCCGCTGGCCACCCCGCAGATTAAAGTAGCTGCAACGCGCGGTTTTGGGGCCGAGATCATCCTCCACGGCGCCAGCTACGACGAAGCCTGCGACGAGGCCTTGCGACGCCGGATCGAGGAGGGCCGGACTTTCATCCATCCCTTCGACGATGCCGAAATCATCTCCGGCCAGGGCACCCTTGGCCTCGAACTGCTGGAACAGGTGCCAGATCTTGAAGCCGTGGTCGTCCCCATCGGCGGCGGCGGCCTCATCGCTGGAGTCGCCTGCGCGCTCAAGGAGACCAATCCCAAGATCCGCGTTGTCGGCGTTGAGCCGGAGAAGCTGCCTTCGATGCTCCGCGCCCGCGAGGCCGGCCATCCTGTGACAATTTCGCCTGAGGCCACCATTGCAGACGGCATCGCCGTCCGCCGTACCGGCGATCTGCCTCTTTCATTGGTCACCCGGTACGTGGACGAAATCGTCACGGTCGACGACGAGGAGGTCGCCAGCGCCATCCTTCTCCTTCTGGAGCAGGAAAAGACCCTGGCCGAAGGCGCGGGCGCAGCCGCTTTGGCCGCGGTCGTCCGGTCCAAGACCAACCTTCGGCATCGCCGCACGGTCGTTCTCATAAGCGGCGGCAACATCGACGTCAGCCTGCTGGCCAAGATCATCGAGCGCGGCCTGGTCAAAGACGGCCGCTTGCTGCGCGTCCGTGTCTATCTACAGGACCGCCCAGGCGCTTTGCACAGCCTCACCCAGATTCTCGCCCGTGAGCGCGCCAACATCGTTGAGACGGTCCACAATCGGGCCTACTACGGCGTGAGCCTGGGAGAAACCGTCATCGATGTCACCCTGGAAACCCGCGGCGCTACTCACATTACTGCCATCAGCCACGCACTGCGCGAGGCCGGCTTCCGCTTCGAGCGCATCCAATAGGACTCTTCCGAAACATTCTCAACGTTTGCTATACTCGTAGAGTTCACTCCCGTGCGGAGGTGGCGAAATTGGCAGACGCACCAGCTTGAGGTGCTGGCGCCCAAAAGGCATAGGGGTTCAAGTCCCCTCTTCCGCACCAAAGATTCTTCTGCCCGCGAAAGCCGGGCAGACTTGGAAAGCAGCTAAAATGCAGATTCTTCTCTATTTTGTGGTCGTCCTGCACGTGATTGTGTGCCTTTTCCTGATTGGCGTCGTACTGCTTCAGCAGGGCCGTTCTGCCGACTTGGCCGGCGCGTTTGGCGGACAGGGTTCGCAGACGGCCTTTGGCCCGCGCGCCGCGGCTAACGTGCTCACCCGGCTTACCACCTGGTCGGCGGTCATCTTCATGGTCACCTCCATTAGCCTGACCGTCCTCTATGTGCGTACTGCCGGCTCGCACTCGGTGCTCGAAGGCACCAAACCTGCCCCGGTCTCCGCGCCAGCCAAATCGGGCAAATAGCGCTCGGCAAGCTCATTACGTGTTATCTCCTTGAAGGCAGGCCCCAACGGGTCTGCCTTTTGCTTGGATCGAATAGAGGCCGCATACTTTCGCGGTAACGACCTAGAATAGAAGCCATGATCCTGGAAACCTTTCCTGTCGGCCCGCTGCAATGCAACTGCACCATCCTTGGCGACGAAGAGGCCGGCGAGGCCATTGTCATCGATCCTGGAGACGAGGTCGGCCGGATTCATCGCCGCCTCGCCTCCCTCGGTCTCAAGCTGAAGCAGATTCTCGTGACTCACGCCCACATCGACCACGTCGGCGGCGCTCTTAAGCTCAAACGGCTCACCGGCGCCCCCATCCTGCTGAACGAAAACGATCTGCCTCTGCTTAGAATGATGGCGATGCAGGCAGGCTGGCTTGGCATGGAAACACCCGAGACTGCGCCGCCCGACGCGAGCCTGACCGACGGCCTGCGCGTTGGCCTGGAGCGCTACCCCGCCGAAGTACTCCACACGCCCGGACACACCCAGGGTTCAGTTTGCCTGCACTTTGCCCCGCTCAAGATGGTCATCGCCGGGGACACGCTGTTTGCCGGCAGCATCGGCCGTACCGATCTTCCGGGCGGCAATTCATCTCAGATTATCGACTCCATACAGACCCGCCTGCTGGCGCTGCCGGACGAGACTAAAGTCCTGCCCGGCCACGGCCCCGCAACGACCATCGGCGCGGAGCGCAAGAGCAATCCTTTTCTGCGCGGTGTGGCATAAATCGATTAAATGTTTCATGATGTTTATGTTCAATACCTTGCAGGCATTACTTTAAGTACCGCTTATATTGGATACTCGGAATTGTTACTACCTTGATGCGTTTCCAAATAGTTAACCAGCCCGGCAACTCCTGTGCTGAATTCCTTCTCCGGCCCCAACAGGCTCACCACCAGCCAGCCGGACTCGGCCATTCCGAAGAAATAGCCAGGATGGACCCAAACCCCGCGTTCGAGCAGCGCGAGGACCGTCTGTTCGTCGGGTCCCAGCGCCGGAATCCGCAGAACCGCATACCAGCCGCCCTCGACATCCAACCTGCGAACTGAGGCCAGCCTGCTCAGTTGCCGGTCGAGTTCAGCCAGGTTAGCCGTCACGCGTTCTCGAATCTGGTCCTGGATCGCCGCTCTACCGCTAAGCCACGCGGGCAGCGCGCATTGCACGGGCGCATTCATCGAGAGGAACGTGTCGGCGATCACCTCGAGCCGATCCAGAGCGCGGTCGGCCTCAGGCCCGGTGGCCACAATCCAGGCCGCCTTCATCTGCGGCAACCCGGCAATCTTGCTCAGTCCGCTCACGACGAAGACCGGAACGCCGTCTAGCCCTGCCGCGAAGCTCTTTCCTTCTCCGTTGAACCCATAGTCCAGAAAGACCTCGTCCACAATCAGCGACAGGTCAAACTCCCGGCACAGTCGCGCCAGTTCCTGGGACTCCCAGGGCTTGGTGAAGTGGCCGGTCGGGTTGTTTGGGTGCACCAGCACAATGGCCCGCGTCTCAGGAGTAATCGCCCTGCGAAATCCCTCAGGATCGATCTGCCAGCCATGGTCGTACACCAGTGGAGCTGCTTTGAGCCCAACGTCGTCCAGCACTGCCAAGAAGTCGAAGAGCGGATATCCCGGCTGGACAACGAGGATCTCGCCCCCCGGATCGCAAAGCAGACGGAAGAGAAAGCTGTAGGCCTCGCTGGTGCTGGTAGTGAGGACAATCTGGTCGGGCTTAACTGCAACTCCGTGATCCGCATAGTAGCCGCAAACCGCCTGGCGACCGCGCAGACGGCCTCGCGGCTGCGGATCGTAATCGAGGGCCAGCGGATCGGCAAGCACCGTCAGCAAGTCTGGAGAAAACTCGAAGCCGCAGCGGGTCGGATTCGAGGCAGTCAGATCGGCTATCGGCAGCCCGGCCTGCGCGTGCAGCCGATGAGCCCGCGCCAGATCGCTCTCCTCTGTGTTCCAGCCCGTTCTTCGTGAAAAGCGCATCTTTTCCGTTCCATCATAAAACCGGAGTTGGCTGCCCCACCGCAGGTGGTCATGCACAATAGGAGCAGGCGCCCTTTCCAACCATACACGGGCATCCACCAGGAGGAATATTGGGTCTACACGCGGTTGTCTTCGACTATGGAATGGTATTGACCGGTCCGCCGGACCCGGAGGCTCACGCCGCCCTTTTGCGCATCACTGGCTTGCCGCTTGCCCAGTTCGAGAGTCTCTACTGGACCGACCGGCACGCCTACGACGAAGGCAAGCTCACCGGGCTCGCGTTCTGGCAAAAGTTTGTTCTGGAGGCCGGCCTGACGCTCGACCCGGACAAAGTCGAGGAACTGAACCAGTGGGATGCCCGCATGTGGACCACTGAAAACCCCTCCATGCTGGCCTGGCAACTTGAACTCAAGCAGCGCGGCTTCTTGACGGCGATCCTCTCCAATATGGGCGACAATGTGCTCGCCAGCGTCGAGCGGGAGTTCGGCTGGATCCGTCGCTTCGACGTGCTTGTCTGGAGCTTTCAGCTCCACATAGCCAAGCCCGACCCGGCCATCTATCGCCATGTGCTCAAGAAACTCGGCACACAGCCCGAGGAGACCCTCTTCCTCGACGACAAACTGGTGAACGTCGAGGCTGCGCACGCGCTGGGCATGAAGGCGATTCAGTTTTCAACGGTTGAGCGGCTCCGAGCAGACCTGATCGCCGCAGGAATGGACCGTGCGCTCCCAATTCCCTAATGGGAAGGCGGTTGCCTCCGCTGCATTCAAGGATTACCTGGCGAAGTGGTAGCTCAACCCCAGATTCGCATTCATTACGTCGAGGCCGGGGTTGACCGGCACCATGAACGCATTTGAAAAATGAAAATCGTTCCAGAGACCCACGCGCAGGCCGAGCCGTGGCGTCAATCTGGTTTGTACGCCGAAGCCGGACTGCAAAGTGAAGTTCACATAGGTTGCGTCCGTCGAGAGAACCTTAATCGGGAAAGCTATAAGCCCCCCCTTGGCGGTCAGGTAAGGCTCGATGGTCTTGTGGTCCCTCCACATCATGCGAAATCCGATGGGCGAAAACCCGAATCCAGGCACGATCTTATGGGCGTAACTCTTTGGATTGCCCCAGATGTCAGCTTTGTCCGGCTCATTCAGAAGGACTACCGGCAGAACCTCCGCGACATAGTCGAGCCTTGCTCTAAGGCGGTGGAAGTAGTCCCAGGAATGCCGGTCGTATTCAAGCCCCGCAGTATAGAGCTTGCAGTCTGTGCCACTGGCAAATATCTTGTAATTGCCGTACGATGCCATGCCCTCCACGATGAGTTCACTTTCCACCGGCTGCTTGGCAGAGCTTTTTGTCGTCGCCAATGTCTCAGTCTCCGCCGGGGTGTTCGAATCTGAGAAAGTATTTGTTACTGGGGCTGACCCTGTCTCTTGAGAGCGCGCGGGTTGCGTAGCAAGCAGGCCGAGCCCGGCCAGCGAAATCAGGCTGAAACAGCTAAACTTGCCGGCGAAGCTACACTCGCTTCGCCGACGCGCTGATAAAGGTTTGCGAACTTGAGTTACAGGCAATGGCGTTCCCGTGCGGTTGGCATGAATGGACCATGCCTCCGCCTAGCAATAAATGATGAAATAGCCGATGAGCCCATATTACATGATTCTCGTGGCAGGACACTACATATTCTGGGGTCAGCAGCGCACTATCGCGGCCCCCAAATGCGATAGTGCCCCGACAGATGCATCAGGCTCATGATGTAGAGCATGCCGTCGTAGTAGCGTTCGTGCCCGCTGGGAACGGGCGCCTTCCAAAGCTCCTCGACGAACCTGGATCTCAAAGGCTGGGTGGCGGCCAGGCTGGCCACGGCGCTGGTCGCCACCAGGCCGGTCGAGTGCCGCTTCGATAGAGGCGCCCCGTCGAGCGTGAACTGATCCGCGTAAGTTGCGATGCCCTGCGAGAAAAAGAATGCCTGCGTCCGGTCGCTGAGAGCGCGTTCGCGAGGGTCCTTTGCCCACCAAGACCAATCGACTGACCAGTTGCTTTGCGTCCTCCAGGAATCGAACGAGAAATCGCCGGCCCTCGGGTTCCACTGGGTCGGATGGGGGGTGCCGTCGAAGTTCGCATAGTCGGGGCTCAGGCCAGTCTTCGCATTCGTTGTCTTCTCGAAGAAGTCGCGGCTCACCTCAGCCGCCTTTGCCCAGAAGGTCCGGTCGGGCAGCGGTCCCCATCGCGCCCATAGCTCATAGAACGCCGGCAGATGATAGCTGGGGTCTGTGAAATCCGCCTTGCCCTCGACCGGCGTAAACCGGATCATGGCTGCGTCCTCGTTCACCTCTGACCCCACGGTTCGCTCACCCCGTTTGGTCCCGCCGGTTCGCCGCTCTCGGTGGCGCATGGTGGTCAATATCTCGTCGGCCTGCGCCTTGTAGTCATATATCCCTGCACCATTGCCCCAGCGATTCGCGGCAAAATACAGCGCCATCACAAAGTACTCCTCACCGTCCGGCGCGGCCGTCTCGTCGTTCGGCTCTCCGCTGACCTTGCAGGACCATGCGAAATATCCCTGCGACGGGTGCGCCGGCGAGCTGACATACATGTAGGTCTTGGCCCAATTCCAGAGCGCATCGAATTCTGCCTTGTGGTCGAGCTGAACCGTGATCATCATGCCGTACGACATGCCTTCGGTGCGTACATCGTGGTTGCCAATATCAGTCAGATAAGCCAGAGGTCCATTCTCATTCGAACCCGCTGCATAGTAAACCGCCTGAGTTTCCGGGTCCCCGTGGAAGAGTTGCTGAAAGGCAGCATCGATCCTGGCATCGATCTCGGCCTTTGTGTGGCCGGCCTCAGCAAACAAGTTGCGATAACGGTGGGTCGCGTAGGCGCCGTGCCCGTTATCGATCTTTACCGCGTTGCGCGGCGGCGCGGATAGCTCAGTCGCGGTGGGATGTGGCGCGGTTTGGCCAAACGCACCCAATGTGTACAGGGCGATGGCCGCCAAGGCAACAGTCAGTCTATAGGTCATGAAATCTCACCTCCATCGAGGCGAAGCCATCTTATCAAGTCGAACTGCTGAGGGCGAATCTGCGCTTGCGAGCCAAAAAAGCGTTGCGATTCCGCCTCGCTGCTAACCTGGGGCCGGGTGTTCTACACTTGTCTGAGTTTGATCTGAGGCCAACTCAATCGTTTTACAAATGACCTCAAGTGGAAACTACAGGCTTTTGGTCAAGGCATTGAACCCAAGCGGCGCTTATCCGTCCAGACAAACGCTAGGAGTAAAAGAAGTGAATTCATTGCAAAACACAACATATTCGCTGACGGGCAAATGGGCCGCGCCGAGGCGGGCCTTATTGGGAGTAGCGTATCTCGTGCTGGCCTCCAATATGGGGCTGGCCCAGAGCGTGCCGGTGGTCACGGGTGATGCCCGGGTCGACAAGTTGCTTAGTCAGATGACGCTGGATGAAAAGCTGACGCTCATCCATGGCACGCATGAGGATCCGGCGGTTTATCAAGGCCAGGCCGGCTATCTGGCTGGAGTTCCGCGCCTCGGCATTCCTGGGCTTCGCTTTGCCGACGGGCCGCCGGGGGTGCTGACACGCCATCCGTCGCAGGGTGAGACCGCAACTATAGGAGTGGCCGCGACGTTCAGCCGAAAGGAGGCCGAGGAAAACGGACTGGTGATCGGGCGAGAAGACCGAGCTTTGGGCATCGACGTTTCCCTTCAGCCCTTCGTGAACATCGATCGCGACCTCGAGTTTGGCCGCGGCTACAACACCTTTGGTGAGGATCCGTTTCTGGCCGGTGAGATCGGCGCGGCCGAGATCAAGGGGATTCAGTCACAGCATGTCATGGCCCAGGTCAAGCACTTCGTCGGCTACGACTCCAATGGCAGGAGCACGTACATCGACGACCAGACGCTCCACGAGGTCTACGTCGCCCCGTTTGACGCGGCGATCAAGGCCGGCGTTTCCTCGATCATGTGCTCCTACAACCGCCTGAATGGTACGTTTGCCTGCGGGAATGAATCTTCGCTGACCAAGATTCTGCGCGACGAGATCGGTTTCAAAGGCTTTGTGACGTCAGACTGGGGCGCGGTTCACGCCATCAACTTCATCAATGCCGGCCTCGATATGGAGATGCCAGGCGATGCCGACCATAAACTCCCATCATTCTTCGACTCACTGCCTGTGCCTGTGCCGACGCCGAAAGCGGACAGTGACGGCGGTGGCGACATGTTTGGAGGCCATATTCCCGAGGAGCCCGCGAAAGGGCCGGGAGATCGCAGCGACTTCGGCCTCAAGCTCGACCCAAAGAGGATGCCAGAAGCACTTAAGGACGGCACTGTGAATGAAGCGGCGATCACCCGCGCCGCAGGCCGCGTGCTTTATGAGATCGTCCGGTTCGGTTACATGGACGGACAGGCGAAGCACGAGATCACCGAGCAATCTATAGACGCAAATGCGAAGATCATCGAGAAGACCGGCGAAGAGGCCGCGGTGCTGCTGAAAAACGAAGGCGGCGCGCTACCTTTGAAGGCAGCGGACCTTGATGCGGTTGTCCTCATTGGACCAACCGCCGGCCAGGTCGACTCGATCGGCATCAACGGGGAGCGCTCCGTCGGCCTGCCTTGGCGGCAGGTCGGACCGCTCGATGCGCTCAAGAAGATCTCCGGCAACCCGAACATCAAGTTCGCCGTTGACGACGACATGACTGGGACCCCGGTTCCCGCCAGCGCTCTGAGCCATGACGGCAAGCCGGGGCTGCTGCGCACCGGGGGCGGCGACCCGCAAACTGACGCGCAGGTCAATTTCACGGCTGGAAATGCTGGCCCGCCCAACGCGGCCGTGACTTGGAAGGGCACTCTCACTCCGCCTCATGCCGGCACCTATTGGATCTATCTGCAAGCCCTGGGCACCAATGCGAATATCTCACTCGACGGCAAGCGGCTGGCTGCTACCGGCGCCACTCAGGGCGGCGTGCATGGCGACATCCTGCAGGCCAACCAGGACAACGCTGTGCCGACAACAGACGGCCTCGACAATGTGCGCCGTGCCGTTGAACTGACTGCCGGTCCGCACGCAATCGAGATCAGAACGAGCCCCGACAGTTCCAACGCGCCGGTCCAGGTGAGGCTCAACTGGTACACCCCGGAGCAGCGCAAGGCTGATCATGAGGCAGCCATTGCCGCGGCCAAGAGCGCCAAGGTCGCGGTCGTCTTTCTCTGGACCCGGCTCTCTCCGGTCTTCGGTCTGCCCGGTGAGCAGAACAAGCTGGTGGAAGAAGTGGCTGCCGTCAATCCCAACACGATCGTCGTCTTGAACACCAGCCAGCCCGTCGCCCTGCCCTGGGTCGGCAAGGTCAAAGCTGTTTTGGAGATGTGGTGGCCCGGCGATGAGGGAGGCTGGTCCACGGCAAATCTGCTGCTGGGCAAAGCCAGTCCCGCCGGTCGTCTGCCCGTCACCTGGGGCGAGCGATTGGAAGATTACGCCGCCACTGACCCCAAGCACCCCGAGCGCTCCCGCAAGGGCGTGGAGGGCAAGACAACTTACAGCGAAGGCGTGAATGTGGGATACAGGTGGTTTGACAAAGAAAACATTGCCCCGCTCTTCCCGTTCGGCCACGGTCTTAGCTACAGCAGGTTCGAGTACTCTGGCTTAAAGATTGAGAAACTCGCCGAGGGGCTCGACGTGCATGTCACCATCAAGAACACCGGCGATGTGAACTCGGACGAAGTTCCGCAGGTATACGTCGGCGCACCGAGTGAAGTGCCCGCCGGAGTGCAGTTCCCGGTGCGAGCCCTGGCCGCCTTCGACCGGATTCACCTTAATGCTGGCGAAAGCAAGACAATCACCCTTCACGTTCCGCTGCGCCAATTGCAGTACTGGTCGACAAAAGACGGAAAGTGGGTAACCGCCACGGTCAAGCGCACCGTCAGCGTGGGCGCATCCTCACGCGATCTGCGTCTCAGCCAGATCGTCGAATAATCGGCATAGGGGGAGCGGTCTCCCGCTCTCCCCTGCCACACCACCGGACATGCGGGTCCGCATCCGGCGGTTCAAGAAGTTGAGGTCAACAGAGACGGGGTATGCCCAGCCTGTCGGCCCA